>Ga0209596_1000667_pt1 | contig 31642 bp, 31 predicted proteins | sample M_130807_MF_Meta_FD_187314 | JGI IMG/M metagenome (GOLD analysis project Ga0209596, IMG submission 187314) | Freshwater microbial communities from Lake Montjoie, Canada to study carbon cycling - M_130807_MF_MetaG (SPAdes) (version 2) | ecosystem: Environmental > Aquatic > Freshwater > Lake... | reverse complement strand
TGTCAACGACCTCAGCAGTACGAAACGCGATTCTGGATCCAAGAAATCCCTCTCGGCCAGTGGTGCTGCCAATAAAGCACACATCTTGGCTATCAGGTTTTGTGGCAGTTCGTAATCCGTGTCGTTGTGCGATCTCGCGCACCTCTGACTTGTTCATTTGGCCCACCGGAAACAGGGTGTATGCCAAGTCATCGCCTGCCAGCATGTGCACAACGTAACTTTGATCTTTTTTAGGATCTTCACCTCGCACAACACGCAGATCGCCCTGCGGTGAAGGCTCAATTCTTGCATGATGCCCTGTGGCTACTGCGTCAAATCCCAATGCATGCCCCCGTTCAATCAGTCGATCAAACTTCAGGTGACGATTGCACTCAATACATGGATTTGGAGTGATTCCGTCCACATGCGCCTGTACATACGGGGCCACAACATGCTCGTTGAATTCTTCGGAGAAGTTAAAAACAAGATGGTCTATGTCTAGTTGCTGTGCCACACGGCGAGCGTCATCAACATCGCTCACAGAACAACATCCTGTGTCGCTTTCGCCACCCCATAAACGCATTGTGACGCCAACGACTTCGTGTCCTTGTTCGCGCAAGATCAACGCTGCCACAGATGAATCAACGCCACCAGACATTGCCACAAGCACTTTCATTGTGCTGTCACTTTGCGCTTAGTGGATTGCTGTAGACGTGTAACGGCCTGATCAACAGAACTGATTGCAGTATCAATATCAGATTCGGTTGTTGTATGCCCAAGGCTGAAGCGCAATGCTCCTTTGCTTTTCTGCATCGGTACTGCCATTGCAGCCAACACATGTGATGGCTCCATTGCTCCGCTCGCACATGCCGATGCAGCAGATGCACACACGCCATGCTCATCAAGGAGATACAACAGTGATTCGTTCTCTAGACCCTCAAGACAGATGTGCGCGATTCCGGCAACGGTGTTTGTAGTTAAGGTTCGCTTGGCGCAATCAATCTTGGCCTCAAGTCCGTCCAGCAAACGAGATCGGAGGATACTGATGCGCTCTACTTCTGAAATGCGTTGTTCGTCAGTGATTCGCAGGGCAGCCGTGGCGCCGACAATTCCGGCCACATTATGTGTGCCGCTACGACGATCACGTTCTTGACCACCGCCAAAAAGTAAGGGCTCGAGCACGATACCTTCGCGCACAACCATGATTCCCATCCCTTTGGGCCCACCGAACTTGTGCGCAGACAATGTCAAGACATCAACATGTGGCCAAATGTTTCGCAAATCAATCCAGCATGCTGATTGCACTGCATCTGTGTGCAGCACTGCTTCCGGAAACACTCGGCGCACAGCGCGCGAGACTTCTTGCATATCGGTGATTGATCCGACTTCGTTATTGACAGCCATCGCCGACACCAAAGACACGTCAGACATTTCTCGTAGAGTCTGTCGCAAGGCGATTGGATCAATGACTCCATCTTGTGTCACTGGCAAAACGCGACCACCAACATGCTCAACACAATGCAGTACCGCATGATGTTCGGCTGATGAACACACAGCAACTCCGCCACGGCGACGGATGGTTCCTAGAACTGCTGTGTTGGCACCCTCAGTGCCACCACTCGTGAAAACTATTTCTCCTGGTCGACACCCAATTATCTCGGCAACATTGTCTCGTGCTTCGTCGATCACGCGTCTGGCATCTCGTGCAAATCGGTGAGAGCCAGACGGATTGGCATAGACCTGATCATGAAAAGGCTCCATAGCGTGAGCCACGGTTGGCCTCATCGGAGACGTGGCGGCATGATCGAGGTACACATACTCGCGGGTCGTCCCAATGTTGCTCACACCATCAGGCTACCGATGCTTGTCGCCAGCAGGTGGCGTGATGTACTGAAGCAATGCTCGATTTGCCCCACGACGGACAGGCCAATGAATACGGCATGCCAGGATACGGCGCCGCCACATATGGCGATGCGTTCGCTGACGTCTATGACGAGTGGTACGAGTCGCTCGATGATGCCGATTTCGTGCGGTTCATCACAACACATCTCAACACCCACTTTGCGCAGCGCACTGCTTCTGTGCTCGAGCTAGGCGTGGGCACTGGTCGGCTCTTGGCACAACTTATTTCTGCCCGCACACAGCACGATGTCTGCGTTGGCGTCGATTCGTCAGCAGCGATGCTTGCAGCACTGACCGCTCGCAACCTGCCGTCACGCGTCAGCACAATCTGCTGTGACATGTCTCGCGATTTGCCTGCGGGTCCGTTTGATCTTGTTTTTATCGGCTACAACACAATCTTTAACTTGCCATCTGAGAAAGCCCTCGGCGCATGTTTGTCACTCGTTGCCTCTCGGCTGCAGCCAGATGGATATTTTATGGTTGATGCTGTCATTCCCAATGACGACGACGGCGACAACGTGTCGGTTCGCAGCGTCACTACTGACCGTGTTGTTTTAAGCGTCAGCACGCATGCCAGAGAATCGCAACACATCAGCGGACAATTTATTGAGTTCTCTCAATCTGAGGGCGTGCGTTTGCGGCCATGGGTCGTGACCTACTGGACGCCCTCGCAACTCGACGCAATTGCTCGTGCCTCAGGGCTTGATCTTGTCGATCGTTATGCCACAGGAGACGGTGAACCGTTCACCCCAGAATCAGCCCGCCACATCAGTAGGTACCGAACATCGCGCTAAAGACACGCATTTTCGGTGTTGTGGTCGTATCCTTGTAACTACCGTGAGCCAATTACGCCTCAACCTCTTAACTGGCCGGTGGGTAACAGTCGTTCCCAGCCGGGCCAAGCGAACCAGTGACTTCGCTCCAAGAACGCTGCATGTCGAAAACGACCCCGATCGTCTGTGCCCATTTTGTCCTGGCCACGAAGACTCTGGCGTCCCGACACTCGAGACACACGACTCAGATGGCAACTGGACAATGCGCGTCGTGCCGAATAAATATCCAGCGTTCGAAGGTGACGACACATTGGCTGTGCGCAACCTCGGACCAGTTCATGTCATGGCAGAAGCCAGTGGCGTACATGAGGTATTAGTAATTTCGCCAGATCATGATTCCCGTATGAATAATTTCAGCGATGGCGCAATGAAAGACATGATGCTCGCGCTCAAGAGCAGACTCATCGCCCACACTGACACTCCAAATATTCGTTACACGCAAGCGTTTATTAATCACGGTCGCGAAGCGGGTGCATCTCTTGCACATCCGCACGGACAACTACTGGGCCTGCCCTTTGTCCCAGGCGAAATCCTCGAAGAAGAACGTGCCTTTGAACGATTCAAGGGTGGATGCCTTTTGTGCACCACAATTGAGGCAGAGTCTGTCGACAACAAACGTGTCGTTCTAGAAAACGAACACGCCATTGTGATTTGTCCATTCTGGAGCAGCGGACCATTTGAGTTGCTGATTATGCCTCGGTCACACGAATTGCATTTATCTGACTCAAGCGATGAAGCCCTCGCTGGAGTCGGACGAGCAATTCGCGACGGACTCGCCCATCTGGTGGCAGTTCTTGGAGACATCGCTTTCAATATCGTTTTTCACACAGCACCTGCCCATCATTCCGGCATGTATCACTGGCATATTCACCTGTGGCCAAAACTCACAACAACTGCTGGCTTTGAGCGTGGCACCGGCGTCATGATTAATCTTGTTCCGCCAGAAGAAGCAGCAGCAGAGTTACGCGCAGTCTCTGCAACTGTTTAAAACTGTTCCGATGAGCAGAATCACAGTATCAATCGATATTTCTAGCACGCCTGAAAAACTCTGGAACATCCTCGAACCAATTGAGCGACATGTTGACTGGATGGCAGACGCCGTTGCGATTCGATTTATCACCGAGAAAACTCGTGGTGTCGGAACAGAATTCTTCTGTGATACCAAAGTTGGCCCAATTAAATTGGTAGATCAAATGAGCATCACTGCGTGGGAGCCCGGCCAACGCATGGGAGTTCGACATACTGGCATCGTCACCGGGTCTGGTGAGTTCACACTTACTCCCCTTGCAGATGGTTCGAGGACTCGTTTTATTTGGACAGAAGAACTCACTTTCCCGTGGTGGCTTGGTGGTCCAATTGGTGCATTCATTGGCGGACGGATTGTTCTCTCGGCAATCTGGCGGCGCAATTTACAAGCGTTAAAAAAACTCGCTGAATAGAACTACGCCAACGCTCGTACAAGTGCTGTCGAGCCAACTCCCAAAGCAATGACAAGCACGAGCGGAACTTTCTTCCATGTCGCCCCGATAGCCACGATCAAGCCTGCCAGACGTGCATCAATAGAAAAATCCTGCACTGTTGTAAAAGTGTCCTTAGCAATTAACGCTCCGAGCAATGCGGCTGGAATAAGAACTAGACATCGTTGCAATACTGGCGACAGTTGCCGCTCTCCCAGCACCACTACTCCTAATACTTTCGATCCATACGCACCAAATGCCAACAAAATCACCAACCGCCAACTCATGTTGGTTCTGCTTCTGATTGATCTGGTGAGACTCCAAATAAAATTCCAAATGTTGCGATCAAGATCGGCAAGCCAACAGGCAGAAAAGGCGCAAGCGCAACTGCGGCAATGGCTCCAAATAATGCAGCTCGTCGTCCATTGCGAGTTCTCAGATGTGGCACAATCATCGCCGTAAATACCACAGGGAACGCGGCATCAAGTCCAAAAGTTTTAGGGTCAATTGAGTTACCTATAAGCGCACCGATCAACGTGCCAATATTCCAAAACGTATACAAAGAAATTCCACATGCCCAAAATGCCCAGCGGCGTAATCTCATATCTTCATGCGCTGAGGCCAGCGCGGTTGTCTCATCAATCACAAAATGTGCTGCGAGAAGTTGTTTCCCTAGCGATCCGCGCAGCGTTGGCGCAAGGCTGAGCCCATAAACGCCATTGCGTGCAGCCAATAAAAGTGCCCCGCCCAAAGCGCTCGCCACGCCTCCGCCAGCAGCAATCACACTCACTGCTGAAAACTGAGATGCACCTGTAAAAACAAAAAGCGACAACGCACATGTTTGCAAGACAGATGCGCCACTCGCCACGGACACAACTCCAAATGACACAGCAAAAACTCCAACCGCGACACTGATGACGAGCGCTGAACTAATGATTGGCCGAACATCAGCAGGAATAGTTCTTCGCAGTGTCATGCGTTTTATCTACCTGTGAACGTGGCGTTCCCTGGACCTGATTGACGAAAACTTGCCACACCGATTTGACTATCTTGCGTATAAAACACCTGCTCAAAGACATCACGTTCGAGCAATAGTCCATCCTGCAACGCCATGCTGGCCCCATTATCGACGGTGCTCTTTATTAATCGTTGTGCCTGCAATGCCCCTCGCGCTAACTCAGAAGCCAGTTCTAATGCCCGCACATGAAGTTGTTCTGGCTCAACAACCTCATCGGCTAGTCCGATTCGAAATGCTTCGTCAGATTTGACCTGTCGCCCAGTCATCATGATTTCTTTTGCTCGGCTTACTCCGACAATGCGTGGCAACCGCTGTGTGCCACCACCGCCAGGAATAATTCCGAGCAGGATTTCTGGCTGTCCGAACACTGCCTTGTGCGAAGCGATGCGATAGTCACATGCCATTGCAAGCTCGCAACCACCACCTAAAGCGAATCCACTCACTGCAGCAATCACCATTGACGGAATCGCGGCGACCGCGTCTAGTGCCCCATGAAACGCCGCACCAATCGTGCGCGCTTCGCTTGGACCATCAAACTCAGAAATATCTGCACCCGCGGCAAACAATCGATCGCCACCAGTCAGGACGACGGCCCCAGCAGGAGTGTTCGTCAGATCTTGAGCAATCTCGTGCAGACGCGACAAAAGACCCAAGGACAGTGCATTGACTTTTGGATTATTGAGAGTGATGACAGCCACTCCATCAGGGCGTCGCTCAAGCAACACGAGATCAAACATTTTCTATGCTCCGATTCCGCGCAACATTTCGTCGGCCGCCGCCCACGGATCAGTGGAGTGCGATAACACTTCTGCTTGCAACTGCTCCCAACGGTCACCGGTGCAGAGCTCTTTTGCGCGCTGTTCTAATCGCTGAGTCACAATGGCTCGCATTTCTTCTCGCAAACGAAACGACCTGCGCTCTGTCAAGGCCCCTGATGCTTCGATCGTTGCACGATGCTGCGAGATGTGATCCCATAGTTCTGGCACACCTTCTCCGGTGGTGCCAATCGTTCGCACAATTGGTGGCTGCCACGCATCATGAGGCATGTCACCCAATTCAAGCATCTGTTCAATATCGCGACGCGTCTCTTCGACACCTTTGCGATCTGCTTTGTTGATCACAAAAATATCTGCAATCTCCATCAGTCCAGCCTTATTAGCTTGCACTGAGTCTCCCCATCCTGGGTTTAAAACAACGACAGTGGTGTCGGCCTTGCCCGCAATCTCTACTTCAACCTGTCCGACTCCGACAGTTTCTACAAAAATATTTCTTCGACCAACTGCGTCGAGCAAACGAATCGCCTCTGGTGTTGCAAGCGACAACCCACCTAAATGTCCTCGAGTCGCCATTGAGCGAATAAAAACTCCGTCATCAGTGGCATGGTCTTGCATGCGCACTCGGTCTCCCAAAATTGCACCACCAGTAAATGGTGACGAGGGATCAATTGCCAACACAGTGACATCCATGTCTAATTTGCGCAAGTGTCCAATGATGGCGCTTGTGAGTGTGCTCTTTCCGGAGCCTGGAGCACCAGTCAGACCGACCGTGTACGCAGCCCCACTTTTGGGATACGACAAACGCCCCAACACACGGGCTGGCTCTCCGCCACGTTCTAAGAGAGACAACACACGAGCAAGAGCACCACGATCACCGTCGCAAGCGCTTGAAAAAAGTTCTTCAGGGGTGCTGGTTCGACGACCCACTTAGGCGACCTGCACGACCTCGGTGACGCCATCGATGCGATCTTTCATGATGCGCTCAATTCCGGCTTTCATGGTTTGATCAGAAGCTGGGCACGTTGTGCACGCCCCAACAAGTGTGACTGACACGACGCCTGTTTCTTCGTTGACCTCACGCAACACGATGTCGCCACCGTCAGCCTGCAAAGCAGGGCGAATCACTTCAATTGTCTCTTCTACCATTTGACGCATCGTCACATTGCACACTCCATTGTTGGTTCCTACGATACTGCCCCTACGATTCAGATTCATGGTAGAACGCACAGTCTTGCTGGCTCATCAGGGCGGATGGGATGAAATGCTCTATGTATTGGCTCCCATTTTGGTCATCGTAGGTCTTTTGCGCATTGCCAACTCCCGTGCCAAAAAACTGAGCTCTGGCAGCACCCCAGATAACAACACCCCAGATAGTGGCTCTACTCCACTCGACTGACCGCCGCACCAAGTGCCGCCAATCGGCCAACAAGGTCGTCGTATCCGCGGTCAATATGATGAATATCACGAATCTCTGTCATCCCAGATGCTGCCAGACCGGCAACAACAAGAGCCGCACCTGCCCGAATATCTGGAGCATGTACAACAGCTCCAGTGAGGTGTTCAACACCGCGCACAACTGCATGATGTCCGTCGATCGTGATGTCAGCACCAAATTTGCGCAGTTCTTCGATATAGCGAAAGCGTCCTGGATATAAGTTCTCTGTCACGACTGCTGTGCCATCTGAGACACCCAACATTGTGACGAGCAGTGGCTTGTAGTCCGTTGCAATTCCTGGATACGGCAATGTCGAAATATCAACCGCTGATAGACGACCACTACTACGCACATGTATGCCGTCATCAGTTGGCGCGATTGTCATTCCCATATCTGTGAATCGACTCATCAGCATCTCCATGTGAGTGATGATTGCCCCTTTGACATGTACATCTCCGCCACACATTGCAACGGCTGACATATACGTTGCCGCCTGCACGCGATCGGCGACGGTCGTGTGCGTTGTGCTCTGCAGACTTGTTTGAGCAACCCCATGTATCACTAACTGCTGCGTACCGATACCTTCGATATGAGCACCCATTGATCTCAGCATTAAGCACAAGTCACCAATCTCTGGCTCTCGAGCGGCATTTGCAATCGTGGTAGTTCCGGTTGCACACACTGCAGCCATCAAAAGGTTTTCAGTTGCGCCAACACTGGGGAATTCCAGTGAGATGTCTGCACCATGTAAACCATTGGCGCGTCCAATCAGGCCGTCATCGCTAAAAGTAAATGTTGCACCCATTGCTTCAAGACCACGTAGATGAATATCAATTGGTCGACCGCCAAAGTCATCACCTCCGGGTAGCGCAATATCGACTTCGCCCAAGCGACCCAACAACGGACCAACAACATTGACTGATGCTCGAATGCGATCGGCGATTTCGAACGGTGCAACGGTGGCGATGTTGCCTGAGTTCACAATGCGCAACTTCTGTCCATCCTGTTCGGGATTTGGTATGGCAATTTTTTCAATACGAAGGCCTAATTGCGTCAGCAATTCAGCCATGATGTCGACATCGCCAATTCGAGGCACATGAGACAACTCATAGACCCCATCAGCCAGCAGCGCTGCCGCCATTAACTTGAGGACTGAATTCTTGGCGCCCGGAACTGTGACTTCACCCGTGAGTGGACCGCTCTGGGCGGCCACAATTACCCCAGATGACTGATCATCAGACAAACGCGAATACTCAGACACGCCTCTCAGTATGCTCCCGCCGTGCCCATTTCGCGAAGTGTCCGTGGTATTTCACTGCCAGTATGGGCATCACCACCTGAGGCTCTTAGTGCCCGTCAACGTAAAGTACTTTGGCTTTTGACTTTGGCGTCAATGTCATACGCTTTTGTCAACACGTTATTTACCCAAACCGTTGCATTTGCTGCCGATGAGTTTGGCATCTCAACATCAGCGCAGGGCTTTGCTGCTGCTGTCGTGCGGTGGGGAATCATCATTTCATTTCCATTCGTCGTTCTCGCAGATCGCCATGGCCGACGACGCATCGTCATATTGATGGCGTGGCTTGCGCCATCTGTATCGGCACTCGGCGCGCTGTCTCCGTCATTTCCATTCCTAGTTGCAACACAAACTGTCGGCAGACCCTTAGGTCTCACTCTCGAGATTCTGATTGCCGTCATCACGATCGAAGAAATGCCCACACAGTGTCGTGCATACGCAATGGGAGTCTTGGCAGTCGCAAGTGGTATCGGTGCAGGTGTTGCAGTAGCAAGTTTGCCATTGGCTGATCTTGGTGTGCACGCATGGAGATACATCTACGTCATTGCTTTGATCTGGCTTGTGGTAGCCGCAGTACTCACTCGCCACCTGCCTGAAACACAACGCTTCATCGATCGCGAAGGGCATCAGGTACGCAATGATCGCGCCCAAGTATCAAGACTGCGACTCATCGCGTCCGTTGCATTTCTTGCCAACATCTTCATCGCCAGTGCTTCAATTTTTCAAAATAGATACCTCAAAGATGTTCGCGGATATTCGGCTCTCGTCATCGCAGTGTTCACCACACTTACCTCTGCTCCTGCATCACTTGGACTAGTGCTAGGGGGTCGAATTGCAGATCTACAAGGTCGCCGATTACTTGCAGCCTCCATGATTCCAATTGGCTCCGCGCTTGTTGCGCTTTCGTTTGTTTTCGGAGGATTCGCTATGTGGATCGCCGCCATCGTGGGCGGATTCGCATTTGGTCTGAGTTACCCCGCCATGTCTGTGTATCGAGGCGAACTCTTCCCCACGGGACGGCGCAGCACTGCTGGTGCCGTCATCACCGCATCATCTTTACTGGGCGGAAGCATCGGACTCATTGCAGCAGGACGATTGGTGGATACATCGATGAGTTATGGGGCGGTGATGTCTCTACTTTCGCTTGCCCCGTGTATCGCAGCAATCCTCGTGTGGGTTCGATATCCAGAAACAGCGCATCAAGAATTAGAAGTGATTAATCCACTCGATGTGGTCGTGGACTAAAACGCGCGCACAGGACGCACGAAGTAGATGTTGTCTTTATAATCTCCAAGACCGCCATAAAATGGTTCAGATTGCGCAAGTACTGCATCTGCTTCGGATGAACTCCAATAAGGCTCTGTTTCCAATTCATCACTGCTGAGCAATTGCGAATATAATTTGGCTAATTCTGATTGTGAAGGCAAAAACCAATCTGTTTGTGCTCCCCCATCAAAGTCCATAGCAATTCTTGCTGCACTTTTTGTATCTGAACACGCTTTAGTAACGATGTTAGAATTTGATTTACCTGCCCCGATCTCCGTGCCTGTTCCTCCGATATAGGTTCCGGTGCAACCCCAAGACGCTTGTCGTTGAGCATTGGCTGGTGCGACTTCTAAATAACGTCCCCAAATTTGTACAGACCCTGCATCATAAAAAATAGTGCCGCCACCTGGGCCTTGGTCTCCGATAATGCAGGCTCCGCCTTGTGCGCAACTCGGGTCCGATGCCTTGTTCAAGGAAGAATCCGTTGGGGATGCAACCTGCTGCTTGACTTTTGAGTTCTCCTGACCCAAAAAGACTCCGACCCCGATGACCACTCCAAGAACAAGAGTCGAGACACAGGCAAGAATAGTTTTTGGTTGAAGATGCTTCATAGTGAACTTTTCATACCGAAATTTCTCACACCTAAATATAGCCATGACTCAGTAAATCTTCATATGCATACACAGCAGTTCAGAATTAGTAGATTTACCCGTAATGAAAGAGTTCATCGCAACGCCTGAATCATTACAAGAGCATTCATTGCCGAAGTGGTTCGAAGATGCCAAGTTTGGGATATTTATTCACTGGTACCCCGCTTCGGTGCCGGCATATGCACCTTTAACAGAAGACCTCTTTGTGCAGACACAAAAATACGGTGAACTGACGGCGTTTACTGAATCACCGTATGCGGAGTGGTACTTGAACTCCCTTGCCATAGAGGGATCATCCGTACAAAAACACCATGCCCAGATGTACGACAACAAGCCCTACGACGAGTTCGTCACGGAATTTTTCAGCGCCACCGCCCTATGGCAACCAAGTGAATGGGCGTGCATCTTGAAACAAACATGCGCTAAATACATCGTAATGGGAACAAAACATATTGACGGAGCCTTGATGTGGCCAAGCAGTGTTGATAATCCACATAAGGGACCTGCGTACACATCCTCGCGTGATCTTGTTGGAGAGACGTGCGATGCAGCGCGAAGCGTCGGCATGCGAGTGGGTTTGTATTACTGCGGTGGTCTCGACCTCACGTTTCAAGGACTCGGCTTTAATGGTTGGCTCAGCATGTTGTCGGCAGTGCCACAATCAAGCCAGTACAAGGAGTACGCCACCGCGCATTATCACGAGCTAATTGAGCGTTACTCCCCCGATGTGTTGTGGAACGATGTTGGCTGGCCCGGTGGTGGAGATGGCGCTGCTCAACTTATTGCTGATTTTTATAATGCAAGGCCAGACGGTGTCATTAATGACAGATTCGACATGATTGGAGTCGCGCTCGGATCAGCGCATGCCGATTTCATTACCCCCGAATACTCATCGGGATTAACTGCAAGTGATAAAAAGTTCGAGGTGTGCAGGGGTATCGGCACAAGTTTTGGATACAACCAACTTGAAGACGACTCAACGTATGCCACGAGTGAAGAACTCATCGAACTACTCATTAACACAGTTGCAGATGGCGGAAATCTGCTGCTCAATATTGGACCAACGGCTAATGGTGAAATCCCCGCCTTGCAGCAGCAGCGCCTCCGTGACATCGGAAACTGGCTTGCGACTAATGGTGATGCAATATTTGGGTCACGTCCACACAACACGCCGACGCTGCGAACTGACGATGGTCTCGTTGTGCGGTGCACGACGGGCGCTGATCACTGCGCCTATGCAATTGTCCTCGGACAACCTTCGTCATCGGTTATCACGATTGCAGAACTCCCTCGCGGCAACGTCCACGTATTGGGTCATGCACCCGAACTTGAGCGCAGAGGTAATTCAATCACATTGCCCGCCCACACGATGCACGCCAGTTTCCCTGTCTTGCGAGTCGAGTAGACTCACGACGCGAACTTATTTTTCGTATTCGCTTTTGGAGCACGATGACAACACCAGAATTTTTACGCACACCAGATGAAAATTTTATTGACCTAGAAGACTTCAATTACGAGCCACACTATGTAGACATTGATGGACTGCGAATGCACTACATCGATGAAGGTCCTCGCGATGGTCAAGTGGTTTTAATGTTGCACGGAATGCCTACATGGTCATACCTGTATCGACACATCATTAAAGATATGACTGCAGCCGGATACCGATGCATCGCACCAGACCACATCGGATTTGGTCGCTCCGACAAGGTGACAGATCCGAACTGGTACAACATCGCACAACACACGGCAAACATGAAAAGCCTCATAGAGAAACTTGATCTGAGAGAGATCACGATTTTGGTACAAGATTGGGGTGGCCCCATTGGTCTTGCTCAAGCCGCACGTATGCCCGAGCGATTTTGCCGACTCGTCATCATGAATACATGGCTGCACCACGCGGGTTATGAATACACGCCTGGGATATTGCAATGGATCGAACAGTGGAAACCAGGTGGACTATTGGAGGCCAGTATCCCGGAGAAATTCTCACTTGGGGGTTTGATGGTGATGGCGACGGGTCGCATGACTCCACAAGAAACCTTGCGCCCATCTCTCATGGGTGAAACACCTCTATATATAGGTGAATCAGCCGATGTTAAAAAAGCCTACGACGCACCTTTTCACGGGATGGGTCGCGTGTCTCATGCTGGGCCATATCGGTTTCCGATGAGCATCCCCGCCCACGATGCAGTCTCGGGTGACTCTGTCAATCAAGAAGAGAACTTTGCCCGCGTTAATGCACTTCACATTCCCGTGCACTTTATGTGGGGAGTCGATGATTTTGTCTTTGTCACGGACTGGGGTCGCAAGTGGTCGTCGCTCATTCCCCACTCCACGTTTGAAGAAATCGTCGGGGCTCGCCATTTTTTGCAAGACACACACGGCTCCCAAATCGCTGCGCGTCTCTTGGCCCACATTCGCTGACCTCAACGGAGTGCTACTGTCGGAGCATGATTCTTGAGTCATTGTCAGTACCTGTCGGTGAGTTTGAAAAAGGAACGGGCTGGGCAATCAAGCCGGAAGGCGCGTGTCTTGGGGAGATTTGCGTGCCGCTTGCCGACGCCGTTACTCATGGCAATGTTGATGTCGAAATTGTTGCGACACGATTAGGAATGCCGCTTGTGCATCACTCAGGTGTGTGGGCACTTGGCCCTGCATCACTCTCTGGACACACATTGCCCAGTGCAGTTGCTCCTGAATTGCAATTGCCCGATGTGAACGGCAATATGTTTTCTTTGTCGTCGCTGCGTGGACAAAAAGTTCTCATCGTTTCTTGGGCGCCGTATTGAGGCTGTTCTGGTGACCTGCCAGTGTGGCAGGCCTTACGAAAAGAACTCCATCCACTCGGTCTTGAAATAGTCACAGTTGGTCTTGAAGTTCTCGGAACAGAAGCGTGTCGACCGTTTATCGAAGCAGCAGCACCAGAACATCCATCACTTGTTGATGTTGACCACGTGATGGCGTCACTTTTTGGCGTCATCAATATTCCAAACGGTGTCTGGATCAACGAAGAAGGTGTCATTGTTCGTCCTGCTGAACCTGCATCTCTGCCGTCGCGTCAGCCACGCGGAACAACTGTTCCAGACGGACTACCTCAACGCATGACAGACATCATGACTGAAGCAATGAAAATTAAGTTCGATCCAAATGCGTACGAGATCGCCCTTCGGGATTGGGTCAAGAACGGTGCATCAAGTGAATATGTCCTGTCGCCTGACGAAGTCGTTACCCGCTCCGGCAAACGCGATCCCTCAGTTGGGGGTGCAGCAGCACACTTTTCGTTGGCTCAGCATTTGTGGAATGCAGGCGACAAAGACGCAGCAATTACTCATTTCCGCGAGGCACATCGCTTGCAACCAGAGAACTTCTCGTACAAGCGGCAAGCCTGGTCATTAGTGCCGCCGCCAGAAGCCGGACCGTTTGCAAGGTTCTGGCAAGGGCCTGGTGAAGGTGGTCAAGATGAGTGGCCATTTGAAAGCGATTGGCTTAGCGAGATTCGAGCGATGGGCCCAGAGAACTACTACCCCACGTTTACGAAGTAATTAATTTGCTCACATGCCAAGTGAGCGGAAAAAATTAGCTGGAGCGATGACATCGTCACGATTCAACTCACTCACATCTTTTTTTCCGAGACCAAGCAAGGTCGAATCTATTCCGCTGCGCAAAAGGTCAAGCACATTTTCTACACCAGCCTGACCATTTGCTGCGAGTCCCCACAAGTATGCGCGGCCAATCATCACTGCTTTAGCGCCGAGTGCAAGAGCCTTGACGACATCACTGCCGCGACGAATGCCGCCATCAAGAACAACTTCAATGTCATGACCGACGGCGTCAGCGATGGCTGACACATTGCGAATTGGCGCAGGTGTTCCGTCAAGATTGTTTCCGCCGTGAGTTGACACAGATAAAGCTGTTGCTCCTAGATCAACAATGCGCCGAGCATCGTCGACGCGACACACACCCTTCACCATGAATGGTCCGTCCCATTGCGAACGCAACCATGCAATGTCTTGCCATGTCGGCAGAGTACTTTGCATCCACTCAAAATACGCGCCAAAGAATGTTGGTGGCTTTGTTCCGAGAGGCGCCATGTTCGGCGCAGCAAGATCGGGCAGATGCAATGTCTTAGCAAAGTTCCACAACCATTTGGGCTTGGCAAGCACTTGCGGAGCAAACTTGACCGCAGCCTTGATGTCAATTTTTTCTGGAATCCAAGGACTCCCCCAGTCACGGCCATCAGAAAACGACCAGTCAAGAGTCACGATGATTCCTTTGGCGCCTGCCTCGCGGGCACGTTGCAGCCGCTGAATCATTGTGTCGCGATCGCCAGACCAATACATCTGAAACAAAACTTGTGAGTTCACTGCACAGACTTCTTCAACTGAGCGACTCCCAAAAGAACTCAGACCCATCGCCACACCGCGGTTGGCGGCTGCGCGAGCAACCGCGAGTTCGCCTTGAGGGTGAACTGCTTGCACTCCAGTTGGCGACATAATGATTGGCATCGACAACTGCTGACCCATCACCGTCACGGCCATCGTGCGCTCGTTCGACAGGCCCGCAATATGGGGGGCAAACCCCAATTCGTCAAATGCACTCAGGTTGTCGGCCGCCGTGAGACCCTTCTGGGAACCCCCAACAATGGCGCCATAGACCGAGCGAGGAAGCCTCTTGCGGGCACGCTCTTGGGCAATTGCCACTGTCTCAAACCATGCATTTGCCACTGCTGTTCCCTTCACTTAAGTAGTTCCAACCTACCTGCGCTACCGACATCTCTAAAGCCATTGAGGCGAGATATCCCGTACCGTTTTGCGGCTCGCAAGATCTGGGGTAGTTTTGCGACATCTACTTCGGCGGGGTTTACCACGCCCGAACATCAACAGGGGGAACACATGAATGTAATGGGACGGTCCAAGAGACGCTCTGGCGTATTGTTTGGCACAGTGATCGTGAGCATGGCTCTGATTACTGCTGCTTGCGGCAGTAGCAGCGGCGGAAACACCGACGGCGCATCAGACACAACAGTTGCTGAAGCACCTGCGATGACTCCAATACCTGGCGGCGAAATAGTTGTTGCAGGTGAAGCAGAGGTATCAAACCCATGGATTCCAGCGACGATGCAGTGCGACTCGTATTGCAGTCAACGTGCTCATACATTCTTTGACTCGGTCGCAGCGTTCGGAAAAGATAATGAAATACACGGATTCCTTGCGGAAAGTATCACGCCAAACGCTGAGTACACCGAGTGGACCGTCACGGTGCGACCCGGAATTCTGTTTACTGATGGAACACCCGTCAATGCTGACGCAATTATCCAAAACCTTCAGACAACCGGCACAGGATTCCTTGTTGCAAAAGCGCTCGTTGATGTGGCAAAAGAACCAAGTGCAAAAGATCCAAAAGTAATGCAACTCAAGATTAAAAAGAATGATGAGATGTCGCTGACGATCTTTACGGGCAAAGGCGGCGATCAAACCAAACCACTTCCGTGGCCAGGATTTGCATCATACCTAGCCGGTCAATGGGGTCTTATTGCATCTCCTGCGTGGCTTGATGCTCTTGCCAAAGATCCAACGCTGGCAACAAAGCCAATCGGTTCTGGTCCATTCATCGTGCAAAGTTACGCACCACGAGATGCACTCGTCGTGACGCGCAACCCGAACTATTGGATGAAAGATGCTGCAGGCGTGCAATTGCCATACCTGAACAAGATCACCTTCAAGGTAATTGAAGACAGCGAGACAACTCGTGCAGCGCTTGAAAGTGGAGAAATCGATATCTTCTCTACATCCTCTTCGCAAGTCATCGCCAAGTTGCGCGAGAAGAAAGACCTGTTCCCAATGGTGGAGCAGACAGACTTCTCGGAGACTAACTACATCATGATCGACATGGCAAAGAAAGACCAACCATCTGGCGACAGTCGAGTACGTTGTGCTCTTTCAAAAGCGACGAACCGTCAAGAGTTGATTGATCTCACTGGTGGAGGCATCGGATCAATCGCTAATGGCGTCTTCTCGCCTGGCCAAGAGGGCTACCTCGAGGACAATGGCTTTGATACAGCCCAAGATATCGAAGGTGCAAAGGCCTTGATTGACGAATACAAAGCCGAAAAAGGCGTCACCTCTGTTGAGGTGTTGTACGGACACACGCCAGACCGCATTGGTGACCAAACTGCAGAATTGCTCAAGGGATACTGGGCTGCAATCGGCGTAGACACCAAGGTAGAAGTAATTCCTCAGGATCAGTTCATCACGAACGCTCTCTTTGGAAAGCACACAATGTACGGATGGCGCCAACACGCTGGTCTGTTCGTTGACTCGCAAAACTTCTGGTGGAACTCAGCATCTGGTGTAAAAGATGGCGATCTGTCGCTGAACTTTGCTCGTATCAATGACCCGATCGTTGATGAGAATCTGGGGATTGCTCGAACCGATGCCGATCCAGCAAAGCGCAAGGCTGCTGCAGAAGCAATCAACCGTCAAATGGCCAAGGAGTGCTACCAGATTCCTACGTCGTACACCATTTGGGCCACGCCACACAAGGCAAACGTGATGGGCATCTACAACACCAAGTTGCCAGATGGTTCCCCTATTAACGAAGGTGCTGGTTTCTCCGGTCAATTCTGGATGAACGAAATGTGGATCAACACAGCAGGCTGAAATAGCGAAGTAGGGCGGTCATTGTTTGCTACAGCATTCGGTGACCGCCCTTTGCTTGTATTAGATTTCATTACGCAATGAAGTCAACCAGGGGATACGCGTGAGATATCTAGTCCAGAGGTTTTTACAATTTTCTCTTGTCTTTTTTATTGTCACATTTGGCGTCATGGTTCTCATGCGCCTTGGGCTCAATGCGCCTGGAGACCCAGCACGAACAATGCTTGGCGGAACCGTCAGCCAAGCACGAATAGACGAGATGACGCTGCGATACCACCTCGACACAAATCTCATCGTCCAGTACTGGTACTGGTTAAAAAGCATCCTCTGGAACCAAGACTTTGGATACTCGGTTCAACAAAATATTTCTGTTGCTAGATACATGCGGCCAAATATTCTCGTCACGTTCTTTCTTGGAGCGTATTCACTTATCTGGGGCCTCATCATTGCTGTACCAGTTGCCGTATATCAGGCATACAAGCGAGACTCGAGATTTGATAAAGCAGGTAACTTTTTCTCCTTCTTCTTTATCTCTGTCCCCGCTCTCGTCTTTTCACCATTCATTATCTACATCTTTGTGGCTAAGTTGAACTGGTTCCCCCGCATCGGCGAAAAGATTTATCCATGGGATGACTTAGTCGGCCACTTCCAAAACTTCTTCCTGCCAGTTGTCGTGCTATCGCTGCCCACCGCGGCAGTCTTTGCACGACTTCTTCGCTCTGACATGATTACAACTCTTCAAAGTGATTTCATCACACTTGCCAACGCCAAAGGGGTCTCACCGCAACGCACACTCTGGGCACATGCATTGCGCAACTCATTATTTTCAGTGCTGACAAGCGTCGGTGTTCAGATTGGCGGCCTGATTGGTGGTGCGTTAGTGGTGGAGCAATACTTCAACATGAAGGGCATGGGATTTTTGCTCATCAGCACAATCCTCTCAAAAGATCTTTTTGTTGTGCAATCATTGTCAGCGATCTTGGTTGCTTCTGTAGTCTTTGCCAATCTCGGAATTGACCTGATGTACACGGTGATTGATCCACGCATTCGTCATGCGCGAGCATTGATGTAGGGATTGCGATATGAACACAGACGCCAGTGAAGAAACTAAGCCAATCGCCCGGAAGCGCGGCATCGGATGGATACTCGGAATAATCTGGATCTCTGTGCTGAGTTTTTGTGCACTTTTTGCATATCAATTACCGTTCATCACGGCCTATGGCGAAAAAATCACAGTTGCTGGTAGAGCGAAGTCATATGGCTGGGGTCCGAGTTGGCATGCCTGGCTCGGTACCGACAAGAGTAGTTTTGATGTGCTCTCTCGGTGCGTGTACGGCGCACGGTTGACATTGCTCATCGGTATTGGCTCAACGATCATGGGCCTATTCTTGGGCGGAGTAATCGGTATTCTCGGAGGATATTTTCGGGGTCGCATTGATCGCGTGATGAGTATCATCGTTGACAGTTTGTTGGCCCTGCCTCCGCTTTTGTTGGCCTTGCTCATCGTGTATCGCCTTGATGACCTCAAACTGAAGATCTGGTTTTGGGGAATCACCCGTCCCTGGGAAATCACAATTACGCTCGGGGTACTGGCTATTGCTCCGCTTGCTCGCATCACTCGAGCGCAAACTATTTCGTTGCGCGAACGTGAGTTTGTTCTCTCGGCGCGCAGTCTCGGTGCTAAGAACAGCAGAATCATTCTGCGCGAGTTACTTCCCAATCTGATGCCGACAATGCTGACAGTTGCTTTCACTGGGCTGGGCATCCTCATCGCCGCCGAAGGAGCACTCGCCTTTTTGGGACTGGGTGTTGAACGCCCTCAAACGTGGGGCAAGCTTATTAATATCGCCCGAGATGACCTTGACTCCAAACCGTGGGCAACTCTTGTTCCATGTCTCTTTTTATTACTGACAGTGATTTCTTTCAACATCATTGGTGACCGCATTGCACGACGATTTGATATTCGTGAGGCGACATTGTGAATACTGAACAGAACTCCGCTTTGCTCGACATCATTGACATAAAGACTCACTTCGAAACTCCGCGAGGTGTTGTGCGTGCAGTTGATGGCGTGAGCTTTGCACTTGCTCGCGGAAAATCACTCGGCATCGTCGGTGAATCTGGCTCCGGGAAAACTATTTTGGCGCGGTCAATCATGGGGCTACTCCCCCGCAGAGGAACACATCGAGAAGGTGCTGTGATGTATCAGGGAGACAACTTGGTTGGCAAGACTCCTCAAGAAATGCGCAATATCTGGGGACGTGAGATGGCGATGATTTTTCAAGATCCAATGACGTCGCTGAACCCGCTCATGAAGGTGGGCAAGCAAATTGCAGAACCACTCATGTCGCATCTAGGCATGGAAAAGAAAACTGCGTGGGATACCGCTGAAAAACTCTTGCGTGATGTCCGTATTCCAGAAGCAGAACGCCGCCTCAGTCAGTACCCACACGAACTATCTGGTGGCATGCGGCAACGCGTCATGATCGCAATTGCATTGGCTTGTGGTCCCACTGTTCTGTTTGCCGACGAGCCGACAACTGCGCTCGATGTCACCGTGCAGGCACAGATTCTTGAGCTCATCAACGAACAACGCCGCGAACGAAACATGTCGCTTGTGCTCGTGACACATGATCTAGGCGTTGTCGCTGGCAATACTGACGAGATCGCCGTGATGTACGCAGGCAAACTAGTAGAGATGGCCCCGACAAAGACTCTGTTCGCTGAGATGAAAATGCCCTATACCCATGCCCTGCTTGAGAGCATCCCTCGGATGGATCGAGCAGCACACACTCGCCTGGCAACCATTCCGGGTCGACCCCCAGACATGGTGCATCCGCCAAAAGGGTGCCGATTTGCTCCGCGGTGTGCCTTTGCCCGTGATCGCTGCCACACCCAAGAACCCCCACTCACCCCCGGAACCAGTCCAGGTCACACCTTTGCCTGCTTCTACCCCGTTGGCTCGGCTGAGTATTCCGAGCGAAAAGTTGAACTCTCTCGGGCAAATTGACTTCTGGGTTAATAACTCGCTAGTTTGTGGTTATCCCGCAGTGTCGGGGGTCACAATCAAAGGGTCAACCGATCCACATACATAGGGGGAAATTTGAAAAATCAATCGAAGAAGTTTTTGATTCCTGTTGCCGGAGCACTCGTTGCAGTGTTGGCACTAGGAACAACAACTGTTTCAGCAAAAAGCAACAGCCAAGCAGTGAAAAAGGCTGCAGGTTGCGCGGTGAAACTTGATGCAAAACTTGAAGCCAGCGATGGCGTCGGAGCAGCAGCAATGGCTCAAGCAATTGCATGTGCAAAGACCAATCCATTGGTTGCGACCGGAACAGCAATTGTCATCGGTATGGACGCCCAAGAAGGAACTCCTGGATTGGACTTCCCTGAATATGCTCGTTCTGCTCAGGCTGCTGTTGATTACATCAACAAAGAACTTGGTGGTCTCGGTGCAAACTACAAAGCCGGAACACCCGGTGTGCCCATCAAACTAGAAGTGTGCAAGCACAAACTGGATGTTCCAGAAATTCTTGGCTGTGCAACTTCACTTGCAGCAAAAAAGCCACTCCTTGTCTTCACAACGCTTGACGTAGTGAGTTTGAGTATTCCCATCTGGAAAAAAGCCGGAATCCCAGTTGTCGTTGGAACCCCAGTGACAGCAATGGACTTTGGAACAAGTGGAGTATTTGCAATCGGTGGCGGCGGCGGATGCCTTGGTGTTCACACATCACTCGTTCAATATGCCACTCAGGCACTGAAGAGCAAGAAACTCGGTGTTCCATGGGCCGATACCCCTCCAGGAGTATTTTGCTACAACGACCTTGAATCAAAGCCTCTCGACGTCTTGGGATACACCAATGCTGGCCTGAAAAAAGCCATCAAAGTACCTGGTGCAACTTCCAAGCTTAAGGGGTCTGGAAAAGGGTCGAGTTACTTGGGAGTATCAATTACATCTGAGGCCACAAGCACTCAAGCCGGAGCAACCAAGATTATGGCGTTCAAACCTGACGCGATCATCTACTCCAATGCTGGATCTGCATGCTGGGACTTTGTGACTGCAATCAAAAAACTCGGTTGGACTCAGGCCAAGACTCCGTTAGTTCTTGGTGGTTCTTGCATCGACTTCACCACTATGGCGACGTTCGGAAAATCCATTGACGGTGTTGCTGTCATGGGAACAGCCAGTCTTACTGACCCGACGATTTACAAGGCAGGATCCCTCAAGAGGATTGAAGCAGAAATCTACAATGCCAAAATGGCGGCGTACGATACGACTGCGACAGACGCGACAAAGGGATTTGCAAACGCTGGATTTACAAGCTTGATGCAGATTTGGCAGATGGCCAATAAAGATGGTGCATCTGCAGATGGTCTATCCGTGACGAGTGCACTTTCACTCACAAACGGACATCATGCATTTGGTGGAAACCCATTGGCTTGTCAAGCATCATCAAAGCCATACCAGTCAGTATGTAACCCAACCAACACTGCCAGCAGGTGGGACAGTAAAGCAAAGAAGCTCGTGCCAATCGTAGGCTACGAAGCTTTCAGCGGACTTGACCTTATTGGCGGAACTACGCTCCGTACAGGACGCCCAGACGACAGTAAGTAAATCATCACTGTCTAGTTATTAATTACAACAAAAGGGAGATGGTCGAAAGATCATCTCCCTTTTTTGTTGCTCACCATAATTAGTTCCGCGCATAAGTCAGCGAATAAGATAAAGACACAAGTAAATGGGGGGAATACATGAAAGACGCACTTGCATATGCATTTGTAGGGCTCGGTACAGGTGGACTCATCTCCCTGCTAGCGATTGGTCTTGTGGTCGCATATAAAGGTACAGGTGTAATAAATTTTGCACACGGCGCAGTTGCAATGTATACCTCGTTTCAGTTTTATTACCTCCGCAATAATGGAATCTTTCATTTCCCATGGGCAGATTTCTTGCCGACATCCACGCTTAATGTTCCGGTAAAAATTTCACTAAATGGTGGCGACCCGATGAATTTCTGGATTGCAGGAGTCCTTGCGTTATCTACTTCTATCTTGCTTGGTGCGAGTCTGCATTATTTAATATTTAAGCCGCTGCGCAATGCCGCTCCGTTAGGAAAAGTGATTGGTGCGGTTGGTGCGCTGATTTATCTTCAAGGTATCGGCATGTTGTACTTTGGCAGCGAACAACCTCAGCCTGCGCCCGTTTTTTTACCTGACGTTTTGGTTTTCAATTTTCTAGGGCTCGGACTTCCGATACCTGCTGAAAATATTGCACTCGCGGGTGCTGCAGTTGTGATTGGGGCAGGAGTATGGGCAATCTATCGCTTCACCCGCATTGGTCTAGCGACTCGTGCGGCTTCTGGAAATGAAAAAGGAGCGGTGTTACTTGGGTACAGCCCTAATCGGCTTGCGTTGTATAACTGGATGCTCGCCGCAATAATTGCAGGACTCGCCGGTATTCTTGCTGGCTCTGTGATCGGGTCCCTGCAGGTTGGCAAACTGACGCTTTTAATTGTTCCGGCTCTTGGCGCTGCGTTGATTGGCAGCCTGTCATCAATCCCACTTGCAGTTGCAGGCGGAATTGCTATCGGATTATTGCAAGCAATGACCGGATCATGGCTGACCTCCCAAACATTCTTTCCAGCGGTGCTCGCACCCGGCGCAGAAGACGTTATTCCATTTGCGATTATTGTCATCTTCTTATTCTTAAAAGGTAAGAACCTACCAGTGCGCGGTGCCCTTGAAGAAAAAAGGCTTCCGTTGTCTCCCTATCCACAACGCGTCGGATGGTACGTCATGATTTTTGTGCCAATCGGTGCAATTATCGCATTCGGACTTCCTGGAGATTTCCTCTTTGCTGGATTAAGCGCGCGGTGGGGCTTTGCATTTTCTACCTCAATCTTGACTGCAACTTTAATGCTGAGTTTCGTTGTGCTCTCTGGATACCTTGGACAAATCTCTCTCGTGCAACTTTCATTTTCAGGAGTTGCCGCATTTATCATGGCTCGACTCATGTCAACTGGAGTTCAGTCAATCGATGATCCCTTTGCTGTTTCCGGATTTGGAATGCACTGGCTCCCAGCCTCAATTTTGGGTGTTTTCGCTGCAATCATTGTTGGTGTGATCATCGGAATTCCTGCATTGCGAATACGGGGCGTTCAACTTGGAGTCGTCACAATTGCAGCCAGCGTTACTATTCAAAATCTATTTTTTAATAACGAAAACCTCACAGGTCTGATGGGCGGGGTCAACTATACGGTCAAGTCCCCATCGCTGTTTGGAGTTAATTTTGGTTCTGGGTCTGAGAGTGGACTAATTGATAATCCTCGTTTTACATTATTTGCCCTACTTGTACTTGCAGGGCTCTGCACATTGGTGGCAAATATTCGACGCGGAAGCACTGGTCGGCGGTTTCTTGCAGTGCGAGCTAACGAACGTGCGGCAGCATCTGCCGGAATCGATGTGGCGCGAACAAAACTCTTGGGGTTTGCATTGTCTTCGGCCATCGCTGGAATTGCTGGTGTGATGTTTGCGTTTCAGCAGCAAGCGATCGGCCCACAAAACTGGGAATACTTCGTCGGTCTTGGAGCGTTGGCGTTTGCCTATCTCGGCGGAATCGCATCAATCAACGGAGCAATTATCGGCGGCATGCTGACAGGTGGTGGATTGATTGCAACCTTTGGGGCACACCACTCTGCAGGCTCATACCGCTACTCCGCAATTTTTGGTGGCATCGGAATGATCCTGACCGCGATCACTCACCCATCTGGTCAAGCCACTCTCTATCAACCGATGATGCAGGCATTTGGATCATGGCTCAAGATTGCGAGGGGCAAAGAATGGCTCGCTGTCGGCAAGAGGCTTGGCCCCTTTATTGTTCTCGGATCTGCCTGGGGTGCAATCGGAATCAACCCTTGGCGCACTGATACATGGAAACGCGGTTGGATGATTTTGCTGGCGATTCTGATTACTCTTTTTGTTCGGTCAATTGTGAATCAAATTCGTCATGCCCGAGCTGCACGCATTGTGCCGGCGTTACCAACACCTCAGGAGGCCTCAGTATGAGCGCGCTGCTACAAACACATGACCTCACCGTGAGCTACGGCGGCTTGCACGCAAACTCGTTGGTGAATATCTCTGTTGAAAAAGGAAAATTGACTGGGCTCATTGGGCCAAATGGTGCTGGCAAAACAACTCTGATTGATGCCCTGACTGGTTTTACGCCAATCACTTCTGGTCGCGCCGAGTTTCGAGGTGTGGACTTAGACGGCGTGTCGCCGTCTGATCGGGCTTTGAACGGACTTGTGCGCACCTTTCAATCATTAGAACTCTTTGAAGACCTCACGGTATGGGACAACCTCATTGTGATGGCCGAAAAAACAAAATGGTGGTCGTTTCTTGCCGACTTCGTCTCCCCTAAACGACTCCTCGGAATTGAGCAACAAGCACAATGGGCACTAGATCTTCTTAATCTTGGGGAGTTCAGAGATCGCCTCACACTTGATCTCTCCCATGGTCAACGAAAATTGGTCAGCGTTGCTCGAGCCTTAGCTGCAAAACCAGAACTGTTGTTGCTTGACGAGCCCGCAGCAGGCCTAGACACAGTTGAATCACAGCAACTTGGTAAACATCTTCGGTCGATACTGACCCAGGACATCAGTATTTTCTTGATCGATCATGACATGGGTTTGGTGTTGAGCGTGTGTGATTACATTTACGTGCTGGACTTCGGAAAAATTATTGCCGAAGGAACACCTGCGGAGATTCGTGCTCATCCAGAAGTGAAGCGTGCATATCTTGGAGAAAGTGCTGGCGAAATGCAACTCGAGGGCGGCGCTGATGCCGCACGATCACTAAAAGCAGAAGGAGCACCACAATGAGCGAAGCACTTCTTGAAATCACCGATCTCAACGCGGGCTACGGTGGAATCCCTGTTGTTCGCGGACTCAACTTGCGTGTGAGTGCAGGAGAAGTTGTTGCCTTGCTCGGGCCAAATGGCGCTGGCAAAACCACTACCCTGCTCACAGTCTCGGGCATTCTTTCGATGGTGTCTGGCTCAATCAAAATATTTGGATCAAGCATCAGCGGAGAACGACCCGAAAAAATCGCGCGTCGTGGTGTTGCCCATGTTGCCGAAGATAGATCCCTGTTCTTTGATCTCTCGGTAGAAGAAAACCTTAAACTTGGCCTGACTGGCGCACGTGAGCGTCGTACAGCAGCGATGCAGAACGCACTCGATATGTTTCCGGTCCTTGCGCCACTGCTGAGTCGCCGTGCTGGTTTGCTGTCCGGCGGAGAACAGCAAATGCTTGCGATGGCTCGTGGTCTTGCATCTGAGCCAAAACTACTTCTAGTTGACGAAATGAGTTTGGGACTCGCTCCTATCATCGTAGAACGCATGCTTCCGCTTGTTCGAAAGATTGCCGACGAAACGGGTGCTGGAGTGCTCATGGTTGAGCAACATGTCAACTTGGCGCTCAGCGTGGCAGACAGTGGCTATGTGATGGCTCATGGAGAACTAACAATGCAAGGGTCGGCAGCAGAACTCATCGCCAATCGTGCATTATTAGAGTCAAGTTATCTGGGTGGCGCTGCTATCGATCACTGAGATATCTCTCAAATGCTCTCAAAAAATCTGTCTGTGCGCCTGTCTCTGGCCCCGCCATCGGACGATGTGAGCGAACATGAGCGACGGCGTCATCGCAAGACAGACCAAGAAGCATCAGCACTGCCACAGCAATAGTTCCAGAACGACCAATACCGGCAGCACAGTGCACGATAAAACCACGCCCAGCACGAACACCGCCCTCGATGACTTCACAGAGATCTACGCCACTTTGTAGTGATGGTGCATCAAGGTCTGCAATGGGCAACCAGATCGCTTGTGAATCTGCGTTGTTGTCTAGCCATTGGACATATTCGTCATAACGATGCTCGAGTTCATGGCGCTGCACCAAACACACAACGGTCGCGTCAGTGAGCAGTGCACGGGTCGACTCAACATCGGGCCCTATAAAGTGCTTGCCACACAACATCAGACGACCCGAAACGCCCGGAAGCGGAACCTCATGAATTCCGCCAGTCGTGTTCCATGAGGTCATCTCTTTAATGTACGCCATTGATGAGTCGATGCAGATAGCGTTTGACTGCTACTCAGAAAGGTCGGGCGACGCAGTGAGCACTACAACTGATGTCCTCAAGGAAGCCAAAAATCGGCGCACCTTTGCAATTATTAGCCACCCCGACGCCGGCAAGACAACACTCACCGAAAAGTTTTTGCTCTACGCGGGGGCGGTGCAAGAGGCCGGAGCAGTGCATGCTCGCGATAACCGGCGCTCGTCAACATCTGACTGGATGGACATAGAAAAGCAACGCGGAATCTCGATCTCTTCTGCCGTGATGCAGTTTCCATATCGCGGACACATGTTCAACTTGCTTGACACACCTGGCCATAAAGATTTCTCAGAAGATACGTATCGAGTGTTAGCGGCTGTTGACGCTGTCATTATGGTGCTCGATACCGCCAAGGGCATTGAGGCCCAGACTCTCAAATTATTTCAGGTCTGCAAGGCACGCAGACTTCCGGTCTTGACGTTTCTCAATAAGTTCGATCGACCAGGCAGAGATCCGCTTGAGCTCTTAGACGAGATCGAACAAAAGATTGGCTTGCGCCCCACACCCGCTGTGTGGCCAGTTGGTATTCCTGGCGACTTTCGCGGAGTCATTGATCGTCGCAACGGTGACTACATTCGATTCACACGCACTAGTGGGGGCTCATCAGCAGCGCCTGAAGAACTCGTCGATGCCACACGAGCAGCGCAAGAAGAAGGACCATCATGGACAGCCGCTCTTGATGGTTGTGCCTTGCTCGATGCCATTGGCGCAAATGTTGAGTCAGAAAGTTTTCTTGCAGGCATCACAACACCAGTATTTGTTGGTTCAGCGCTCACCAACTTCGGAGTACGGATGTTATTGGATGCTGCAGTTGATCTTGCTCCAGCACCAGCACCACGAGTAGACGACTCGGGTGCCGAACGCGCTTTAGAAAGCGAGTTCTCCGCATTTGTATTTAAGGTGCAGGCCAACATGGACCCCAACCACAGAGATCGCTTGGCATTCGCCCGCGTGTGTTCTGGACATTTTGAGCGAGCCATGGACGTGTCGTGCGCTCGCACTGGCAGAACAGTCGGAACAAAGTACGCCACAACGGCATTCGGCTCTGACCGCGAGACCATCGAAGACGCATACCCTGGCGACATCATTGGCCTTGTCAATGCAACTGGATTACAAATCGGAGACACGCTGTACGCAGGTCCGCGTGTCGCGTATCCGCCTTTGCCGCGGTTTGCTCCTGAAGTTTTTGCAATTGCTCGTCCACTAGACATGGGACGCTTCAAACAATTTCGGCGCGGTCTTGCTCAACTTGATGAAGAAGGTGTCGTACAAGTATTGCGCGATTTAGATGTAGCAGAAGCAGATCCTGTACTTGCAGCGGTTGGTGCGTTGCAGATTGAGGTTTTCGCATACCGACTCGCCCATGAATTCAATGCACCAGTCGACATGCAATACGCCACGTATCAAGCAATCAGAGTGACAGACAACAAGAGCATTGACCGACTTCGCCATATTGGTGGAATTCGTATCTTGCGCCGCGGAGACGGCGCACTTGTCGCTCTATTTGAAAATCGCTATCGATTGCAGCGACTCGAAAAAGATGAACCAGAGTTGACCTTGATTCCTATCCTTGCCGACACTGACCCGACCTAGCCCTGTTCACTAGCCCTGTTCACTAGCCCTGCGGTCGAGATGGGTCATCTGCTGGCAATAAACGAAACGCGTCAGCGTACGAACGTGCCTCCGGGATTGCCACGATATACACAACCGTCTCGTTGCCTTGGCCTTCAATATGCAACGCCCCGGCAGGAATCACGAGTTTGTCCCCGGGCTCAATAGTAAGCCGCTCCCCTGTTGCTCCATCCAAAATCCATGTTGAGCCGCTCATCACATAACCATGCGCTTCGCAGTCATGCCAATGTACCAGTGGTGGTGGTGTCGGTTCTGAGATCAGTGTGGTTGGCCAATATTGATCTTTAGCAATATCTGTAAGTGCTTCTGTCAGTCCATTAAAGAAATTCTTGTGTACACGTACTCCCATTACTGCAGTATTGCACACGCCGCAATAGTGTCCAGAATCTGCGCAACTCGTACCGAGTCAGATACCGAAACAATCCAACCAGAGCCATCCTTAATATAACTGCTCACATTTTCAGTCATGATGACGAACGCGTCAGTGGCAGCAAATACTTCGGTCGTATCACCAATAAGCAACGAACTGGGCTTGCGCCATGTCGTAAACGCTTCGCCCTCATGAGTGTTGGTGCTATTTTTTTCACCCGTGATTACCAATGTTTGTGATGACTCCATCACAAATGAACTGATGGCAGTCACGCCAACCGAACCGTTAATTCGCCCACTCACCGATGTGGTGAGGTCAACTCCCGTGGGGCCAACCTCGCGAGTGATGCCTTCGATCTGAAAATCTTTTGCACCGTTTGTGAGCGCCACCCAAGCATGGACTTGATAACAACCCACATCCAACAATGCCCCGCCACCCATCTCAGGCTGCAGACGATAGTTGTCAACGAATTTGGAGATGGACGTAAATGTCGAATCAATTTGTTGAAGTTGCCCAAGTGATTCACTCGTTACAAGTTCTTGGATGCGCTGAAAACGCGGATGCCATTGAGCCCACACCGCTTCGACCAACACGAGATTGCATTGATCAGCAGTTTCACGCAACTCTTGCGCTTCACTTGCATTTAGCGCTAGTGGTTTTTCACACAACACATGTTTTCCGGCATGTAAGGCTTTGGTAACCCATTCAAAGTGTTGATTGTTGGCCAAACTGATATAGACAGCGTCAATCGCGGGATCTGCCAACAACAGATCGTAATTTTCGTATACATGGGTCGGGCCAAGAGCCTGTGAGCGTGTCTTACTCCTGCTGGCGACTCCATACAGTTCAGCATTTTTAGCGGCGTGTACTGCGGGCGCCATTCCTGCTGTTGCAACAAAACCCGCACCAAGAAATCCCCATTTAACGCTCATATTTACGTGAAGAGCAGTGACGGAGTGACCGGAATTCCATTTTGAAGTGCAGACTCTTCGGCTGCTTGCATGATGGCAACAACATTTCGTGATGCCATGGCATTTACTTCCATCACCGTGCCATTGCGCAGATACTCAACAATTGAATGATGAAATGCGTGGGGTGGCGTGCACTCAAGTTTGATGGCTTCACGAGATGCATCGTCACGATGAAGTGTCAATATTGCAGGTAGATCTGCAACTGCTGGCTCAGCTGCAGGGTCCCAATCTCCGACAATTGCCCCTGTTGTTCCGAGGACATAAAACTTTGGCTTTCGTGCTGCTGCCAAGTCGGAGTTAACAAAAGTTGCCTGTTTGCCATTCACGAATGTGATGGTTACCTGTGCGTGGTCAGCATTTGTGCAATGGTTCCAATGTCTTTTGTGATTTTGACCGCTGACATGTGCAACTTCATCTTTCATGATCGCTAACACTTGATCCAGGAAATGACTCCCCCAGTCAAAAATTGCTCCGCCTGACACCGTTACATCAGAGTGCCAGTACGAACAGGGCTCCGCGTAGCCACCCACAAAAGAATCGTATTGAAAAACATCTCCGATTGCGCCTGCTGCAATAAGGCTACGCATTGTGATGAAATCAGCATCAAATCGTCTGTTTTGATAAACCACCAATAGCAACTTCTGCACCGCTGCAAGATTGATGAGTTCATCACATTCATCAGTCGTCAAAGCCATTGGCTTTTCAAGAACGACATGTATTCCGCGTTGCAATGCTTCTTTAGCCCATTGATAATGACTATTAGGCGGAGTTGAAATCACAACGAGATCAATACATCCAGAATCAAGCATTGTGTGGGCATCTGCAAATGGAGTGGCGGCTGGAGCAAGTTCGAGCGCTGCGTCGATTCGTTGCGGGTTCATATCGCAGACCGCCGTCAATGTCAGACCAGATGTATTTTGAACAGCCAGATTATGCTCATGCCCGATTGCCCCATAGGCCAACAGTCCAACTTTGATGTCGTCGATGGGCACCCGACTATCGTAGAGGGCGCTGACAATTTTCTTTAAGCCTGCTCGTAATTGTTTGGATATCTGCGAGAATAAAGACCTATGAAACCTACTCTGTCAATTGGATTGCCTAACTTCGGACACTGGATGCCTGCAGGTTCTGGTCACCGATTTATCGAACTGGGCAAAATGGCCGACGACGCAGGCATCGATCGCATCGTGCTTGTTGACCATGTGGTGATGGGCCCCAATACTCAGGAATACCGATGGGGTCGTTTTCCCACCACCCCTGATGCGCCATGGTATGAGCCATTGACCTTATTGGCCGGGATTGCTGCAGCAACATCTCATGTACGGCTCGCAACAAGCGTGGTTCTGCCGTCACTGCGCGGTGCTGTTGTGTTTGCAAAAACAACTGCCACCCTTGATGTCATCTCACAAGGACGTCTCGAGCTTGGCGTGGGCATTGGTTGGCAACGTGAAGAATACGATGCTGCAGGAGTCGAATGGGACAACCGCAGTCGCATCTTTACCGACACGCTCGGCGCGTGCATCGAACTCTGGAACAATCTTCCGGCGTCGTATCACTCGCCAACTATTAATTTTGACGAGATCTACCTCGTACCCCAACCCGCACAGCCTGGAGGAGTTCCGATTCTTATCGCCGGAACCCTTACACCTACGAATCTCAATCGCCTCGCCCGACTCGGAAATGGCTGGATTCCCATCATGGGAGAATCACTTGATGGTGTGCGTTCCGGAGTACAAATGATTACTCAAGCCATGAAAGAACACGGCCGCGATACCTCAGCACTCATTGTTCAAGGCTCCATTCCATTGTCCAAAAATTCTGATGATAAATGGGATCTTGCAGCGACCATGCAAAATGTTCCAGCCCTCATTGATGCTGGTGCAACTGCTGCACATCTACCACTACAGATGTTTTGCGCAAGTATCGATGATGCGCCGAAATTTTTCTCTGATGTTCGGCGTCAATTTGATGAGGTCATGTCGTGACGATCGATGACACGCGAATCGCCGACAGACTTGCTCTTCGTGCACTTGTTGAGGCATACGCTCATGGTGTTGACAGAAGAGAATTTATTTCGGTCGCAAAACTTTTTACGCCTGACGGAAAACTGTCCTCATACTCTGGCCAGCCAATCGGGCAGCCACCAATCTACGAACGCATTGGACACGACCAAATTGAGCGTGCAATGCAAGGACTCCTGAAGTACGACATTAAAAGTCATGC
>Ga0209596_1000666_pt1 | contig 31706 bp, 25 predicted proteins | sample M_130807_MF_Meta_FD_187314 | JGI IMG/M metagenome (GOLD analysis project Ga0209596, IMG submission 187314) | Freshwater microbial communities from Lake Montjoie, Canada to study carbon cycling - M_130807_MF_MetaG (SPAdes) (version 2) | ecosystem: Environmental > Aquatic > Freshwater > Lake... | reverse complement strand
CGTGGCGAGTTTCATGGCTGGATGTGGACGGATGGGATGGCGTGGAGAAAGTCGAGGACGTGCGCGAGCGTGCCGCCCGGAGCCGTCGCGTGAAGACTGTGGCCGATGCCGGGAAACTCAATCCGCCGTGCGGAAGAAATGGAGCCGGTGATGCGCGCGGCGTCTGGCAGCGAGAGCATCCCGCCGCATTCGGGATCCGCGCGCAGCAGCAGAGTCGGGCATGCGATCCGGGCGAGGTCGCCAAACCAATCCAGACCGTCGAGCCAGCGTCCCGCGAGCAGCACGTCGAGGACCGTCGCATCCAGACACGCGAGACATTCGGCGCTGAAGCGCAGCGCTGCCTCATCGCGTAATTCGCGGAACTCCACGATGCGGCCGTCGCGCGGGTGCTGCACCGGGAGCGTCGCGAGACGGACGGTGAGCGTCTCCACGTCGCGCGTCTCTGCGAGCAGTCCGTGCACGCCGGTGAATTGCAGTGCGTAGCGCGACTCCGCGAGGCTGCCAACGAGGGCCGTCCCCGGCGGATCTTCGAGCACGAGGGCGCGCACATTTTCCGGCGCGCGCGCGGCGACTGCGGCTGCGGTCATCGCACCCAGTGAGTGTCCCCAGAGCACCGCACTTTCGCCCACATGTTCCCGGAGGAATGCCGCCGCGTCGCCTGCAAAGTCCGCCACGCGATACGCGCCGGGTACGCGATCCGAGGCGCCGTGCCCGCGTTGATCGAGCGCGAAAATCTGCCAGTGATCAAACATTCCCCGCATGATCGGCAGCCAGTCGCGCCAGCCGCGTGTGACGCCATGCAGCAGCACGAGCGGTGGCCCGTTGCGCGGCCCCACGGCCACGTTCAGCCGCACGCCACCGCACGCGAATGTCTCTTCGCGAAGCTGCGCTGCAACTGAGGCTGAGGGGGAAGTTGTGGGATTCACGCGGTCACGGCAATCGGGGCGGATCGTATGTCCATCATACGCGCGGTGCGTGGAGCCGGGCGACAGAATTGTGGCCTCACTTGATGACTGTCTGCCTCGCGGGGCCTGCCTGTTTCCGCACTGTGTTTCATTTTCGCACCGTCGCCCGACCAGGGGACGAACCAATCCGCGCAAACGTTCGCCGTTCGCAAAAATCACCAGCCGAAAAATTTCACTTGATTCCAGATTCGTTTTATCCCAAGTAGTTCAGTAAACTTTAAATGAAGCTCTCCAAAAAAGGCGAATACGCACTCCGCGCGCTGCTCGATCTCACGATGGCGCAGGCGCTGGATCGTGCGCTCGTGCCGTTGAGCGCTCTCGCCGAGGCGCAGAAGATGCCCGCCACTTTTCTGGAGCAAATCCTCGCCGAACTCCGCCACGCCGGCTTCCTCTCCAGCACCCGCGGGAAATACGGCGGCTACTCGCTTGCCCGCCCGGCTTCGGAAATCCACATCGGCGAAATCGTCCGTCAGATTGACGGCCCGCTCGCGCCCATCGGCTGCGCGAGCGTGACGGCCTACGAGCGCTGCTCGTGCCCGGACGAGCAGCACTGCGGCCTGCGCCTGATCATGATGGACGTGCGCAACGCCATCTCAAACGTCCTCGACCGCTACACCCTCGCGCAACTCGCGGAAGTCACGCTCCAGCACCTGCGCCGCGACGGCCTCGTGCCGAAGGTCGTCGAGCTCGTCCGTCATCTCGATCTCTCCACGCGTGCCAAAGTCGCCGCGAAAACGCCACCACCACCGATGGAGCCGGAATTTTGCATCTGAAAAAACGCGCCTCCGCGATGACGGCCACACGGCACTCGCGGGCGCACCAAACACAAAAACCAATGAATATTCTCCGCCGTCACTTCATCCTCACCACCGCAATCGCCACTGCCGCCACGCTGACGGGCTGCAACAAAAAATCCGCAGACAACGCTGGTGGCCAGCCGGTCCTTCGCGTCGGCTTTTTCCCGAACATCACGCACTCGCCCGCGCTCGTCGGCTATCACGAGACGCAGACGAAAGCCGCGCAGGGATGGTTCGAGTCGCGCACGGGCGCGAAGATCGAATGGTTCCCGTTCAACGCCGGCCCGAGCGCGATCGAGGCGCTGCTCACGGGCTCGATTGATGTGACCTATGTCGGCCCGAACCCTGTCATCAACGGCTACACGCGCACGAAAGGCGCGGACATCCGCGTGCTCTCCGGCGCGGCGCGCGGCGGCGCGGCGCTCGTGATTCACAAAGGCTCGCCGCTCAAGTCACCCGGCGATTTCCGGGGAAAGAAAATCGCGTCGCCACAGCTCGGCGGCACGCAGGATGTCGCGGCGCGCGCATGGCTTGTCGCAGGCGGTCTCTCGATCACGCAGCGGGGTGGCGACGCGAATGTGATTCCTACCGCGAATCCTGACCAGCTCGACCTTTTCAAGCGCGGCGACCTCGACGCCGTGTGGACCGTCGAGCCGTGGGTCTCGCGTCTCGAAATGGAGGCGGATGCTGAATTGCTCGTGGAGCAAAAGGACGTCCTCACGACGGTCCTCGCGACCAGCAACAAGGCGCTCACAGGGAAAGCCGAACTCCTGAAGAAATTCGTCGCCGCACACGAGGAGCTGACCACGAAGGTCGCCGCCGAACCCGCTTGGGCAAAGCCAGCCATCTCCGCCGCACTGCAAAAGGCGACGAGCAAGGCGATCCCCTCCGCGCTGCTCGACCATGCCTGGCTGCGCCTCACTTTCACCACCAGCGCGCTGCCCGCGGACTTCACCGCGATGCAGAAGGACGCAAAGTCCGTCGGCCTGCTCCCTGAGGAAGCCGACCTGGGGAAACTTTTTGTGAAGCCCTGACTTCATCCTTCGCTCTTCATCCTTCGAACTTTCCATGAGCCTCGCATCCGAACTCGCCGTCCCGCCGCCGTCCAAAATCCGGCTCGTCGGCGTGAGCAAAAAATTCACGACCAAGCGCGGCACCGTCCAGGCGCTCGACGACATCAATCTCGAAATTGGCGACGGCGAATTCGTCTGCTTCGTCGGCCCGAGCGGCTGCGGAAAAAGCACGCTGCTGCGCATCGTTGCCGCACTTGAGCGCAACTTCACCGGCATGGCCGAGGTGAACGGCAAGATGATCACCGAGCCCGGACGCGACCGCACGGTCATGTTCCAAGAGCACGCGCTTTTCCCGTGGCTCGACGTACTCGGCAACGTGACCTTCGGCCTGAAGCTGAAACCTGATCTGAGCAACAAGGACCGCATCGAAGTTGCGCGCTACTACCTTCAGCTCGTTGGCCTCGACGGCTTCGAGCACGCGAACATCCACGAGCTGAGCGGCGGCATGAAGCAGCGCGTCGCACTCGCCCGCGCGCTCGCGCCGAACCCGCGCGTACTGCTCATGGACGAGCCCTTCGCCTCGCTCGATGCCATGACGCGCGAGCAGCTCTATGGCGACTTGCAGAAAATCCACGCCGCGCGGAAAAAAACGATCCTCTTCGTGACGCACAACGTCCGCGAAGCCGTGTGCCTCGGTGACCGCGTGCTCCTTTTCTCGCCGCGACCGGGCCGCATCCGGAAGGAATTCAAAGTCACGCTGCCGCGCCCGCGCGAATTCAACGACGTCGCGATGGCCTCGCTTGCCGCGGAAATCACCGGCGAACTCAAGACCATCCTCGCACCTGGGATCGGCGGCTCGACTTCGACCATCCGGCCACGCTGAACGCGGCGAAGCACCGACTTGCCCAAGCACTTTCACGGATCATGAAACAATTTCTCGCATCGCTCACATTCTTCGCCGCACTCCTCGGCGCGTGGGAATACGCCGCACGCCACAGCGGTGCTTCCTCACTGCTCCTGCCCGCACCCACCGCCGTCTGGCAATATCTCGTCGGCGCCGCGAAGGACGGCACGCTCTCCGAAGCGACGCTCGTCACGATGAAGCGCCTCTTCCTCGGCTACCTTGCGGGCATCGGCATCGGCATCCCGCTCGGCATGCTCACGGCGCGCTTCAAATTTCTGCACAACACAGTCGGCACGATCGCGCTCGGCCTTCAGACGCTGCCGAGCGTGTGCTGGGTGCCGCTCGCGCTGCTGTGGTTCGGACAGACGGAGACCGCGATGCTCTTCATCGTCGTGATGGGCACCGTGTGGGCCGTCATCCTCGCGACCGATCACGGCATCCGCCAAATCCCGCCGATTTATCGCGAAGCCGCGAGCACGATGGGCTCGAAGGGCCTGCACCTCTGGCTGCGCGTGCTCGCGCCGGCGTCGCTGCCGCACATCGTCAGCGGTGCAAAGCAGGGCTGGGCCTTCGCGTGGCGCTCGCTCATGGCGGCGGAGATTTACATCACCATCCTCAGCGGCATGGGCATCGGCCACCTGCTGCACTACGGACGCGAACTGCATGCCATGGACCAGGTCGTCGGCCTCATGTTCGTCATCATCGTCATCGGATTCCTCGCCGACAAAATCATCTTCAGCCCATGGGAGCGGTTCCTCCACCGCCGCTGGGGCCTCAACAATTCGTAACCACGCACACCATGACCGCCACCAAACCGCACACCTCCGAACCCTGGGTTGAAATCATCCGCCGCAAAGTCGGCGCGATGCGTTTCGGCAGCGTGCAGCTCACGATCCACGACGGCCGCGTCACGCAGGTCGAAGCCACGGAAAAAACACGCCTGCCTGCCGAGCAGGACGATGCGCGGGATTCACGCAATGAGAACGCACGCGATTCGCGGAAGGAGGACGCACGATGACCGCGCTGGACCTTCTCGATCACGCGCTGCCCGCGACTGCGCCGATATTTTCGCCGGAAAAGCCGCGCCAGTCGCTGCGCAAGCTCCTGCTCCCGCTCTTCCGCCGCGTCGCGGAATCTTCCTACGCATGGCGCGCGGAATCCGTCGGCTACTGGCACGCGGACGGCACGCGTCACTGGATGCCGCGCCTCGTCTTCCAGCGCCCCGGCGAGACTCCCGATTTCAAGGTCGGCATCTTCGCCGGCGTCCATGGCGACGAGCCCGCAGGCGTATTCGCACTGTGCGACTTCGTGCGCGCGCTCGACGACTCCGCCGTCCGCGGACGCGGCTATGAACTGCACGTCTATCCGCTCGTGAACCCGACCGGCTACGAGGACGGCACCCGCCATTCCCGCAGCGGAAAGGACCTCAACCGTGAATTCTGGCGCGGCTCGAACGAGCCCGAAGTCGCGCTGCTCGAAAAGGAAATCCTCCGCGAAAAATACCACGGCTACATCTCGCTGCACTCGGACGACACCAGCGAGGGCTTCTACGCATTTGCACGCGGCCACACGCTCACCGAGCACCTGCTCCGTCCCGCACTCGCCACCGTCGAGGCCGCGCTGCCGCTCGATCGCCGCAGCGAGATTGACGGCTTCCACGCGCAGGAAGGCATCATCCACACCGCTTACGACGGCATCCTCAGCGCGCCTCCCGGTGCGCGTCCGCATCCGTTCGAGGTCATCCTTGAGACGCCCACCCAGGCACCCATGCACCTCCAGCGCGGCGCGTTCGTCCTCGCGCTCGTGGAGATCCTCACACACTACCGCCGCTTCATCTCATACGGCGGAGACCTGTAGAGGACGCACCACTTTTCCACCGGCACACGCCGGGGAACAAAAACCAAAAAACACATCACTCGCCGACCGGACCTCCGGAGGTGTGAGGAAGCAAAAACGCATCCAAACACCATGACTACAAAACACATCCTGAACGGCAGCATCGCGCTGCTCACCCTCGCACTGCCCGCCTTTGCAGCCAGTGCGGCAAAGAAAACAGAAACAAAACCCGCCGCCGAAAAATCCGCACTCACGTTCGCGGGCGGCATCCTCACCCTCGATCTCGAGGAACGCCTGCGCTGGGAAGTGCGGGACAACAACCGTGACTTCGACCGCTCCGTGAATGACGTGCGCGACGACGGCTGGGTCCTCAGCCGCTTCCGGCTCGGACTCACCGTGAAACCGGCAGACTGGCTGAAATTCTACGTTCAGACGCAGGACACGCGGGAGTGGTTCGGGCAGCGCGGCAATGTGCCGGGCATCAACGGCGTCGAGGGCGGCGACTACTTCGATCTGCGCCAGGCATACGTCGAAATCGGCAACCTCAAACAGTTCCCGCTGAGCCTTACCGTTGGCCGTATTCCGCTGGATTACGGAGACAGGCGCCTCATCGGAGACAGCCGCTTCAGTAATTTGGGCCAGAGCTTCGACGGAGTGAAGCTGCGCCTCCAGACCGACAAGTTCTGGGTGGACGCCTTCGCCGTGCGCCCCGTGCAATTCCGGAAGTACGAAGTGAACGACAGCGACAGCGCCGACAACTTCTTCGGCATCTACGGCGGCACGGATGCGCTCGGCTTCCAGACCACGGAGCTGTATTTCCTCTATCGCGACAAGGCCGACGCGCAGCCCGACCTGAGCCCCACGAATACGAAAAATCCGGATGGCACTTACCGCGGCCCCGCCCAGCGCCTCGTCACGCTGGGCACACGCTGGAAGTCGAAAAAAGATGCCCTTCACGGCTTCGACTACACCGCCGAATTTGCCTACCAGTTCGGCAATCTCTGGACCGGCGACAAGACCACGCCGCGCCTGAACCACCACGCCTTCGCCCTCGCACTCATCGGCGGCTACACTTGGGAAAACGTCGCATGGAAGCCCCGTCTCGGCTTTGAATACGACTACGCCACCGGCGACAAGAATTCCAAGGATGGCAGCAGCCAGTCCTTCCAGAATCTCTTCCCGGCGAACCACCAGCATTACGGCTTCATGGACGAATTCGCGTGGCGCAACCTGCACGACGCCCGCATTTCCTTCAGCGTAAAGCCGCACAAGGACCTGGAACTCACCCTCGACTACCACGCCTTCTGGCTCGCCGAGACCACCGACTATTGGTACACATCGAACGCCAACAGCACCATCCGCACGACGACCCCCTCCACAACCGCCAACGTCACCACGACCAGCAAGGGCAAGACAACCACGAAGAAGGTCACCACGCCGGGCAAGGACGTGCGCACCGTTGGCGCGAGCAACTTCGCCGGGCACGAGATTGACTTCACCGCGAACTGGAAGGTGAACAAACACCTCAGCTTCCTCGTCGGCTACAGCCACTTCTTCGCGGGCACCTACCTCCGCGACACCGGCGCGCACAGCGACGCCGACTTCGGCTACGCACAGGCGACGATCACCTTCTGACCGGCAGAGAGCAAACCGCAGATCAACGCGCAGCCGTGTCCGCAAGGGCACGGCTGCTGCGTTTCCGGTGCAGACGAAATCCGCCAGCAATCCCTGGCCCCCGCCATGCCGCGCCGCTTCCTCAAGTTCCTTCCCAGCCGGTACAAGATCGAACTCGGCGGCCAGTTCTTCGCCATACTCCGGCAGCCCGGCGGCTCGGCCACAGTGAACGTGGCTTTCCACGGCACGATTATGCGCTTCGATTTCGGCATCCCGCGCGCGGCGGTCTTCAGGAATGGTTCACGATCTTCGTCGAGCACACACTGGCGGCGAAGGCCTGCAGCTCGACGTGGTAAAGCGCGATCGCCTTGTCGTTGGTGAACCATTCCGGGAAACATCGCACGGAGAGCGCTGTCCCGCCGGGGGACGGGGTCACCTTGACATGGAGTCTTACGGAGAGGGTCCGTTGATCGTGGCGGAAACGAGTGTGGAACTCGCGCCCGGCCATTTTTTCCACGGTCTCCGCGAACCGCGGGTCCAAAAAGACCCAGCGCACGACTTTTGCGACCAGCTCCGGCGCGCTGTCGGTGTGGACGACTCTGGTCTTCTTCGCACGCCAGAGTTCCTCATCCGTCATCGATCCCCTGAAAATGAATAGCGCGATGGCCGCGCCGCCAAAAACCACGACGCAGAAGACGAGCGCGATGATTTGGGGCAGTTGCATCAGGCGAGACGGCTCGGATCTGTGATTATCACGAGCGTCTAATTCGTCTCGCACGGGGCCGATTAGATTTCTTTTCTGTTATCCGCCAGACGCCTATTTTTTCCGTGCGTAGCCGCCTCCTGCCATCCGCGGCTACAGCGGTGGAACGCGCCGCTCCGCGCGAGTTTCGGCGGAGACTGGAAGGCTGGCTTTTCCGTCATGGACGGCGCATGGTGCGCGCCGTCCTTCCCGCCAGCCATCCCGATGCCAACCGCGCTCACCATTCCGTCCGAGGCTCCCGTGATGGTCCTGCCTGGAGCGGTCCTGCTGCCGAACGGCATCATGCCCCTGCGCATTTTCGAGCCGCGCTACCGTGCCATGCTCGCGTGGGCGTTGGAGCATGATCGCATGTTTTGCATCGCGCAGATGAAGCCGGAAATTTCCGAGGCCGTGACCGAGGATCAGTTTTTCCACACCGCCGGCATCGGCCTCATTTCGGCGTCCGTCACGCAGCCGGATGGCACGTCGCACCTCATGCTCCAGGGGATCGCCCGCGTGCGCTTCGAGGGATTCGCGCAGACGAAGCCGTTCCGCATCGCGCGGATCCGCATCCTCGCGCCGATCGTCAGCGACGCTGAGGAGGCCGATGCACTCATGGAAGAAATCCGCGAGCGCTGCTCGGTGCTGCGCGTGAACGGCGCACCGCTGCCAGAATCCTTCACCGAAATGCTCGGCAAGGTCACCGATGCGGACGCATTCGCCGATGCCGTCGGCCACTCGCTGATCAGCGACGTGGGCGAGCGGCAGCTTCTCATCGAGGAGCCCGACGCAACGGCCCGGCTGCGCATCATCGCGCAGCTGCTTCGCGGCCAGTTTCCCGAGGGCTAAAACGCAATCACGCAGCGGAAGCCGCCGGCGGCGTAGCGCGACATGTGCAGCGAGCCGTGCCTCCACGCGGAGAGGATCTGGCGCGGATGCGTGACGGCCCACGAGCCGCCGCGCAGCGCCTTGCGTCCATCGGCCTTTGAAGGATCGTATTCATCCATCGTCCACTCCCACACGTTGCCGCCCATGTCGTAGATGCCGTTTGCGTTTGGCTTGAAGCTGCACACAGGAGCGGTGCGGCGGAATCCGTCGCGATAGCCGGGGATGTTTCCGATCTGCGGCGCGTTGCCATCGTCCCACGCCTCCGAGCCGGCATAATTTCCCGCGCCCGGCGGCGGCGGCCATTTCGTGCCCCACGGATAGATCCCGAGTTGCGGAGTCTCTCGGATTTTTTCCGGCGGCGGCGGCCACAGCGCGGCGCGCTCAAGTTCCTCCGGGTATGCGGTGGAAATCCTGGCGGTGATTTCCGCTGGCGAGCCGGGTGCCTCGTCCGTGAGCCCGGCGGCGGTGCTCCATTCCGCGTCGGTCGGCAGGCGATAGCTCTGATCCGCGCGCAGGAATCCGGCACGCCGCTCGCGCTCCGTGAGCCATGCGCAGAATGCGACGGCGTCGTCCCAGTTCATCCCGCAGACCGGATGCGTCGCGCGCTGCCCGAAGCCGGGACTTTTCCACGAATCGCCGCGCTGCTTCCAGTCATCCGGCCCCATGGAATACATCTGCGCGCTCGCGTCGTGGCCCGAGTCCTTCACGAACGCCTCGAAATCCTGCACGCGCGTCTCCCACGCGCAGAACAGCACGCGCGTCCCGGCGACCGGCACGAATTTCATCCCGAGGCTGTTGATCCACGGCGCGCCTTCCGCGGGCGGCGCCGCCGGCTGGAATGTGCTGCGCGCCGTCTCCGCGAGAAGCTGCTTCTCCCCCTCGGTCAGCAGCCGTGGCTTCAGCTGGGGCTGCGTGTGGCCGTCGGATCGCCCGTGAAAAATCACCCATGCGACAACGGCCACGGCAGCGGCGACTCCCGCGCCGGCGAGCGCAGCGCGATGGCGTCTCACGATTTTTCCGAGACGGTAAAATGGCGACGGCGCGCCCGCCTCCACGGCTTCGCCCGCGAGGTGCCGCTGCAAGTCGAGCGCGAGCGCGCCCGCCGTTTGGTAGCGCCGAGTGCGATCGCGTTCGAGCGCGCGCATCACGATCCAATCCAAGTCGCCGCGCAGGCTTTTCCGCAGCCGCGAGCCGTCCATTTTTCTCCGCTGCGCGATCTGCTGCTGCGCGACGATCTCCGTGCGCTCGAGCCGCGTGCTCGGACGATTGGGCTCGTGCTCGCGCATCCATTCCTGAATCTGCGGGAGCGCGAGCCTGCCGATTTCCTCGCGCGTGAGCGGCGTGCTGCCCGTGAGCAGTTCGTAGAGGATCGCGCCGAGCGAATACACATCGCTCCGCGTATCCATCTTCTGCGGCAGCACGCCGGCCTGCTCCGGGCTCATGTACTGCGGCGTGCCGATCGCGAGGCCCGTGATCGTGAAGAGCGTCTTGTCCGTGAGCTGCGCGCCGAGCGCCTTCGCCACGCCGAAATCAATGACCTTCGGCACGAACTTCCCGCCCATCTCGCCCACGAGGATGTTCGACGGCTTCAGGTCACGGTGCAGGATGCCCTTTTGATGCGCGTGCTCCACCGCCGCGCACACGTCGCAAAAAAGCCGCAGCCGATCCTCGATCGGCAGATTCCGCTCGTCGCAAAACGTGGTGATCGGCACGCCCTTCACGCGCTCCATCGCGAAATACGGACGCCCCGCCGCAGTCATGCCGCCCTCGAAAAGGTGCGCGATGTTCGGATGCGACATCAGCGCGAGCGCCTGCCGCTCCGCCTCGAAGCGCGCGATGATCTCGCGCGAGTCCATCCCCGGCTTGATCACCTTCAGCGCCACCTCGCGGTGCACTGGCTCGGTCTGCTCCGCGCGCCACACCATGCCAAATCCTCCCTCGCCCAGCAGCTCCAGCAGCTTGTAATTCCCGATCCGATCGCCCGGCCTCTCCAAAGTCACCCGCTCGAAATCACCGCCCGCGCCGTCCGTCGCGAACAGCTTGTCCAGAGCGGAGAGCCTGTTCGCACGGGCGGCATTTTCATCCGGGGAATCGGGTGTTCCCGCGGACTCCGGCAGATTTTCCGGCTTGTCAGAATCGTTCATGGGGCGGCGCTCAAGCGCGCACGGGCGGCAATCTCAGGGCGCGACCCGACGCATGACAAGGATCGAAAAGCCGCCGCCGACCGTGGCGCAAGACGGCGGGCTGCTGGATGAGGATGAACTGTTTCGTGTTCAGCGCTGCGCATCGGCTTCCGATGGTCTCTGCTTGGGTGTGAGTCCGGTGAAAGCCGGAGCCGCGACAAGGATGATGGCAAACGGGATGGAGCACATCAGAGGATGGAAAATGGGTTTGGAAATTGGCGGATATGCTTATCCCGTTGACTCAGGTAACGCTGATTTTTGAAGTGCGTCCTGCCCCCGTGATGCCGCTGCGCGGGGCCAAACTCTTAACGTTTGACGTTCAACTTTAAACTTCCAACGAGGACACCGCCGCGACGGGCGCGGGCTCTACCCATTTGCCGTGTTCGCGGATGAGATCCTTCAGCCGGTCCACGGCTTCGGCCTCGGGGATGTTGAACTTCACGGCCTGCTTGCCCACGTAGAGGTTCACCTTTCCTGGTGCGCCGCCGACGTAGCCGAAGTCCGCGTCGGCCATTTCGCCGGGGCCATTCACGATGCAGCCCATGATGGCGATTTTCACGCCTTTGAGATGCAGCGTGGAGGCTTTGATTTTTGCCGTGGTGCTCTGCAAATCGAAGAGCGTGCGCCCGCAGCTTGGGCACGCGACGTAGTCGGTCTTGAAGATGCGTGCGCCGGCGGCCTGCAGGATGTTGAACGCGAGGCGCAGCGACTGTCCGGGCGCTTCCTCGCCCTGCACGAGGATGGCGTCGCCGATGCCGTCGCAGAGGAGCGAGCCGATGTTCACGGAGCTTTCCAGGAGCGTGTCGAGGAATGGGCGCGCGGCGTCGGCGGAGGGGAAAAAGGTGTCCTTCAGCAGGACGGGATGCACGGCGTTGAGCCGCGCGGCGAGCAGGCGGAATGCGGCGATGACGGGGATGCCGACGCCGTCGCGCACGGTGACGAGATGCGGCTCGTCGGCTGCGTTCAGCTCGGCGATGGCGCGCTCGTCGCGCGGGTCCACTTCGATGACGCCGGATTTTTCGCACACGAAGTCGGGCTGGAAATCGCCGAGCGATTTCACCTTGTGCGCGATCTGGTTGAACTTCGCCTGCCGGATGGCGACGCGCGGGACTTCCTCGCCGCCAATGTAGGACAGGCTTCCAGCCTGGCCCTCCGCGGCGGAGACTGCGGAAGGCACTTCGATGCGGGACGTGGCACGACGGCGGTAGCTGAACGGATCGAATGAGACCGGCGGCTCGTTTTCGCTGCCGAGCGCCGGGGAGAGGCTGGAAGCCTGTCCTACATTGGCCAGCGCTTTCGCCACGGGGATTTCGTGGACGCTGTCCTCGGTGAGCGAGACGCGGATGGTGTCGCCGACGCCGTCATTCAGCAGCGAGCCGATGCCGATGGCGGACTTGATGCGGCCGTCCTCGCCGTCGCCGGCCTCGGTCACGCCGAGGTGGATGGGATAATTCCAATCTGGTCCTTCCTCTGCGAGCCGCGCCACAAGCAGCCGATACGCCTCGATCATCACCTTCGGGTTCGACGACTTCATCGAGAACACAAAGTTGTGGTAGTCGTGCTCGCGGGCGATGCGGGCGAATTCCAGCGCGCTCTCGACCATGCCGAGCGGCGTGTCGCCGTAGCGGTTCATGATGCGATCCGAAAGCGAGCCGTGGTTGGTCCCGATGCGCAGAGCGCGGCCGTGCTCCTTGCAAAATTTCACGAGCGGCGAGAAGCGCTCGCGGATGCGCTCCAGTTCGGCGGCGTACTGGTCGTCGGTGTATTCCTTCACCGCGAATTTTTTCGAGTCGGCGTAGTTGCCGGGATTGATGCGCACTTTCTCCACCCACTTCGCCGCCTCCATCGCGGCATCGGGCTTGAAGTGGATGTCGGCGACAATCGGCACGTCGCATCCACGCGCACGCAGTCCGGTGACGATGTGCTGCAAGTTCGCGGCGTCCTTCACCGTCGGCGCGGTGATGCGCACGATCTCGCAGCCGACCGCGACGAGATCCATCGTCTGCTGGATGGATGCCCCCGTATCCATCGTGTCGCAGGTGATCATGGACTGCACGCGGACGGGATTTTCGCCGCCGATGGCGACGTTACCGGCCTGGACGACGCGCGTGGCGCGGCGCTGAAAACGATAGAGCGAAGGACAGTGCTGCATGGAAAATGGACGCTGGCGTGCAGGCCGCAGCTACATCGGTTTCTCGACTGCGGCGCGCGGCTTGAACCGCATCGTCGCCTTCTCCTTCTTGCCGCCGAAGACGTCCTGCACATCGAAGAGCGTGATGAATAGCATCAGTCCGATCACGAGCAGCGTGCCGGTGATCTGCACGTATTCCACCATCTTTGCGGTGCGCGCGCCGGGCGGCCTGCCGCGGATGAGCTCGACGAGCGCGAGCGTGATGTGGCTGCCGTCGAGCGGCGGGATGGGGAGCATGTTCATGAGCGCGAGGTTCACATTGATCACGACGCTGAACCACAGCACGAGCCGCCAACTGTCCGGGCTCTCGAAGAGCATGTAGTAGATGCGCATCATCATCACCGGCCCGCCGAGCTGCTGGATGCCGATGCCGCTCTTCGAGGTGGGCAGGAGCTTTTTCACCGTCTCGACGATCTGGCCCGCCGCCTGGCTGAGCTGCTCGCCGGGATGCGGGTAGATGGGCCATGTGCGCCCGCGGAGGTCAAAGGCGAGTCCGTCGCCGGGCTCGATGGAAATGCCGATGCTCGGCCGCAGCTTCGGCGAAGCATCGCTCGCGAGCGGCAATTCCGGCGTGACTTTCACTTCCACCTTCTCCGCGCCGCGCTCGACGGCGAGCGTCACGACCTTGCCCTCATGCGCCCAGATGTGCTCGATGAATGCGGAGCCGTACACGATTGGCTTTTCATCCGCGGAAACGATGCGATCCCCCTTTTTCAACCCCGCGGCCTCGGCCGGGCCGCCGGGGAAAACCCCACCGACGATGAAGCCGCGCGGCTCGAAATTGAGGACCGTGGTCGGGAATGTGCCGTCCGCGTTTTTCGCTCCACGCTCGACCGTCACCACGATCGGTTTCCCGGGATTTGCCTTCACCCATTCGCCGATGCTGTTTGCGCCGAAGATCGGATCGTCGCCCACGCGGACGAGCACGTCGCTCGGCTTGAAGCCGGCCTTGTCCGCCGCGCTGCCTACCACGACCGTTGCGACCATCGGGCGGTTCATCGCCTCGATGCCGATCATCTTCAGGCCCTTGCGCTGATACCACTTTGTCGGCTCGACGATGGGCGTGACTACGCCGCGTTCCACCTGGCCGCCGCGTTTCACGTAGAGGGTGATTTCTTTCTCCTCACTGCCGACGATGCTCCAAGTGACCGTGTCCTGCGCCTGCCCGCCCCAGCGCTTGATGTCGTGTCCGTCAATGCGCTGGATTTCGTCGCCCGGCTTGAGGCCGGCCTTCGCAGCGGGCGAATCCGGCTGGACGTAACCGATTGTCGTCGTGCGTTCGCCTTCCGAGACGGGCCTGCCGACCTGCCACACGATGATCGCGAAGAGCGCGGCGAGCAGAAAGCTGAACAGCGGCCCGGCGAATGCGACGATGATTTTGTCGAGCGGCTTGAGCTTCGGCAGATCCTTCGCGGCAAATTCGCCCTGGCCCTCAATGGCGGAATCCATGAGCTGCGGCAATTTTACGAAGCCGCCCGCCGGGATGCAGCCGAGGCTGTACATCACGCCGCCGATGCGCTTTTGCCAGATCGGTTTTCCAAACCAGATGCCGAAGCCCTCGATGTGCAGCCCGCGCCATTTCGCCGCGAGGAAGTGGCCCAGCTCGTGGACGATGATGAGCAAATTAAAGATGAGGATGACCTCGAGAAGAATGCCGATGACTTTGAGGACGGCGAAAAATGAATGCATGTGAGAGGGGCGGACAGTATTCGGCGCGGGGCGTTCAGCAACACGAACCTCGCGCTAGCGAAGTTCGTCGAGCGAATGCAGGACGCGCAAGCCGGGGATGGCGTCGAAATGGCGGTCGTACGTGAGCACGACAGCGCCGATGCGCAGCGCGCATGTGGCGATGATGATGTCCTGTGCCGGCATTTTGTTGCCTTTGCGCGTGACGTGCCAGCCGAGTTCGCAGGCTTCTTCCCAGAGGCTGTTGTCCGTGGTCACGTTTTGCATCACGTCGAAAAACGCATCCATCCCTTGTCGCGCGCGTGGCGTGGCGAGTCCGCGGATCACTTCGAGGCGCACCATTCCGCAAGTGGCGAGATCGGTGAGATCGAGCCGGCCCATCAGTTCCTCGCCTGGATCGCGCCGCGTTTTCAGCAACGTGATGAAGACGCAGCTATCGACCAGGACGGGGCTTTCCATAGCGAACAGGCGGCGGCTCGGCGACCCTTAGTGCGAGCGGATCGTAGTCCGGCAGGACGGCGTTCGCAAGTTCGTCCGGCGTGAGACCGAGGCCGGTCTTGCCAAACTCGCGGAGCTTCCTCTTGCGGACCAGTTCACGCAGGGCAAAGTCCACCGCGTCGGTCTTGGTGACGCAGCCAAATGTGTCCATCACCTCGTCGAGGAGCTTTTCATCAATGTGCATGGTCATCTTCATGCCATACTGGGTATGGCAAGCTCTGTGCCGCGTCAAATTCTATTTCGAAAATCCCGCGATTTTCTCCGCTGCGATCACGCGTGCCCACGAGTCGGCATCGAGGATTTCTGCGAGTGTGGCGTGCGGGATGTTCGTGTGGGCGCGCATCACGCTTTCGACCGTGCGCCAGATCGCGGGGAATGTGCAGCGGTCTTCGAGGAAGGTGGCGACGGCGACTTCGTTCGCGGCGTTCATCACGGAAGGGAGCGTGCCGCCATCCGTGCCAGCCCAGCGCGCGAGATCGAGCGCGGGGAAATCTTTCGTTCGCGGGGCTTCGAATTCGAGCTTTGCGAGCTTGGTAAAATCGAGCGGCGGCAGGCGATTTGGAACGCGCTCAGGCCATGTCACGGCGAACTGGATCGGGAAGCACATGTCCGTCGCGCTGAGCTGCGCGAGCACGGAGTTGTCCACAAATTCCACCATCGAGTGGATGATACTCTGCGGGTGAACGATCACGTCCACGCGCGCCATTTCCACGTCGAAAAGCCAGCGCGCCTCGATCATTTCGAGGCCCTTGTTGAAGAGCGTCGCGGAATCGATCGTGATCTTCGCGCCCATGACCCAAGTCGGGTGTTTCAGCGCCTGCGCGCGCGTCACTTTTTCCAAATCCGCCGCCGGCCACGTGCGGAACGGCCCGCCGCTCGCCGTCAAAATAATGCGTCGCACCTGCTCGGGACTGCGGCCTTCGATGCACTGGAAAATCGCGTTGTGCTCGCTGTCCACGGGCAGCACTTGCACGCCTTTTTTTCGCGCGGCGGTCATCACGGCTTCGCCGGCCATCACGAGGATTTCCTTGCTTGCGACCGCGATGTCCTTGCCCGCCTCGATTGCCGCGAGCGCGGGTCGCAGGCCCGCAGTGCCGACGATGGAGATGAGCACCATGTCCGCCTCGGGCATCGTCGCGAGTTCGCACAGGCCGTCTTCGCCGACGTGGAGCGGGATTTCTGATTTCTGATTTCTGATTTCTGATGTGGCGGCACCCTCGTCGCCGATCGCGATCGCGCGCGGCGAAAATTCCCGCGCCTGCTCCATCAGCCGGGCGACGTTTTTCCCCGCGGCGAGGCCGACGATTTCCATGCGCTCGGGGATGTCGCGCGCGACCTTCAGCGCGCTCTCGCCGATGCTCCCCGTGGAGCCGAGGATGACGACGCGGCGCTTCTTCATCGGGGCATGATGAAGCGGAGGTAGAAATACATCATCGGCGCGGTGAAGAGGATGCTGTCGATGAGGTCGAGCGCGCCGCCGATGCCGGGGAGGAATTTGCCGCTGTCCTTCGCGCCGCAGCTTCGTTTCAGCAACGACTCCGCGAGGTCGCCGACGATGGCCGCGAAGCCGAGGATCAGCCCGAGGATCACCGCGTGCGTCTGAGTCAGGAAGCTCAGGTGCTTTGGCATCAGCGCGACCAACCCGCAGCCGCCGCCGACGCTGAACGCGAGCGCGCCAAAAAATCCTTCCCACGTTTTCTTCGGCGAGATGTGCGGCACGAGCGGATGCTTCCCGATGAGCGTGCCGGTGAGATACGCGCCCATGTCGCTGAATTTCGTCACCAGCACGAGGAACAGCACATACCAGTGCCCGGTCACATTCCCGTCAATCCGAGGAGTGAGATACACGATTTTCGCCACGAAGCTGAACGGCCACGGCACGTAGAACAGCCCGAAGAGCGTCAGCGCCATCGTCTCCAGCGGCACCAGTTCCACCACGCGCACGAACATCTGCCGTGCGAATACGACGAGCATGAAAAGAAGCAGCGCGCCGATTTCAAAATTGTAGAGCGCATCCGGCTTCAGTCCGCGCCAGCCGAGCAGGTAGAAGCTCCCGCCGAGCATCAGCGCGCCGCAGAACAGGCCGAACATTTTGAAGTTCGGCAGCTTCTTCGCGTCGAGCATCAGGTAATATTCAAGCAGCCCCACGAGCCCGAGCCCGGAGATCAGCAGCACGAAGCCCGTCTCATTCCCGCTCAGGATCGTCCACAGCGCGAGGCTCCACAGCACGACGGTGCTCGCGAAGCGGCGGAGAAAAGTGAGCTTGCGGTCGGTCATCGGCATGGGCGGCGCGGAACGTGACGGGCAGCCGCAAGCGTGTCGAGCGCCGACCACCAAACAACATCCACCGCCGGACTGCGCTCGCCGTGTCGAATGTTCAATGTTGGATATTGAATGTCGAATGTGCCCGGGCTTGCTACGGGTGCGGCGGAGCCGATAGCGTCGTCGGTTCCGCAATGAGACTCCACACCCTCGCCCTCGCCCTCGCCGTGCTCTGCACCGGCGCGCACGCGGCTCCGAAGACGCCGCTCGGGGATTTCGATTCGTCAGGGAAGTTCGGCGACATGCCGATTGACATCGCCGCGGAGAAACTCAGCGCCTCGGGCTCGATCTCCATCGCCTCGGGCAATGTCCAGCTCTCGTACGGCGCGACGACGATCTTCGCCGACGAGGCGCAATACGACCCGGCCACGCGCGACGTGATCGCCACGGGAAATGTGCGCATCTACCGCGACGGCCAGCTCGTGACCGCCGAGCGCGCCGTGTACAATCTTGAGACAAAGGACATCATGAGCGCCTCGGTGAATGGCGACCATTTCCCCTACCTCTTCTCGGGAAATTCGTTCCAGAACCACTCGGGCGGCAACGGCTACCTCGTCAAGGGCGGCGTCTTCACCACGAGCGATTCCCTTCAGCCCGACTGGTCCATGCGCGCACGCCGTATCCGGATGTACCCAAATGACAGCGTCATCCTCTACGACGTGGATCTCTACATCGGCGAGACGCCCGTCATGCGTCTGCCGTACCTCTACCAGTCGCTGAACCGCGAGAACGCCTTCAGCATCACGCCCGGCTACCGCTCGGTGTGGGGTGCCTATCTTCTGACAAATTACACCTTCCCGCTCACCGAAAAACTCGGCGCAACCCTGCGGATGGATTATCTCACCAGCCGCGGTTTCGCCATCGGCATCGGCACCAAGTGGGCACCGAAAGAAGACGGCGGAAAAAACTGGGGCCGCTTCAGCGCTTACGGGCTGCACGACTCCGGCGCGGACATCAACAAGACCGCGCTCGCCCGTGAAGCCATCCCATCCGGCCGCTACCGGGTCTCGCTCCAGACGCGGCAATATCTCACCGACGACATCTACGCCTCGGTGAACATCAACAAGCTCAGCGACTCGCGATTTTTGCAGGACTTCTACGAGTCGGAATTCATCCGCAATCCGCATCCCGACAATGCGGTGAGCATCACGAAATTCGCCGACGACTACACGATGACGCTGCTCGCACGGGGGCAGGTGAACAAATTTTTCGACACTACGGAACGCCTGCCCGAGTTAGCGATCGACATGACCCGCCAGCCGATCCTCGGCAGCAGGTTTTTTTACGAGGGGCAGACATCCGTCGGCAGCTACCATCGGAATTTTGCAAAAGGCACCGCCCTGCCCGACTACGGATTCACCCGCGTGGATTCGTTCCACCAGTTCCTCTTTCCGCAGACCTATGGCGGCTGGCTGAGCGTCGTCCCCCGCATCGGCGTCCGCGGCACCTGGTATTCGGAGACGGGCAGCACCGTCCAGACCGCGCCGCTCACTCCGCTCGAGCTCAGCGCCGCCACGATCAAGAACGCCGACGGCACGATCAACCGCCTTATGAAGACCGGCTCCGTTTTCCGTCCCGTCTTCAATGCGGGCGTCGAGACCTCGTTCAAGGCATCGCGAACCTACGAGAGCGTGCAGAGCCGCAAGTGGGGGCTCGACGGCATGCGCCACATCATCCAGCCGTATGCGAATCTCAGCTACGTCACCACCGACTCGGACGGCAAGCAGCTCTTCCAGATCGACCGCCTCCAGCGCACCTCGCAGTTGCCGGGGATTGATTTCCCGACGTTCAACAGCATTGACGCGATCACCAGTTGGAACATCGCGCGCGTCGGCGTGCGCAACCGCCTCCAGACGCGCCGCGACGATTCCACGTTCAACTGGCTGGAGATGGACAGCTTCATGGACATCCGCCTCCAGAGCCCGAACTTTGGCTCCCTCGATCCCGATCCGGGCCGCTATTCGAATTTCGTCAACCGCATCCGCTGGAACCCCGTTCCGTGGGCCGCCGTCACGGTGGAATCGCAGCTCCCGCTCCTCGACAAAGGCTTCACCGAGGTAAATTCCGACATCTACTTCATGCCGAACGACCGCATGAATTTCAGCATCGGCCACCGCTACCTGAATGGCAACGTGCTCTTCCAGGACAGCTCGCTCGTGAACATCGGCGCCTACTTCCGCGTCAACGACGACTGGAGCCTCTCCGCGCGCGGCGTGTACGAATTCCGTGATCACATCTTCGAATACCAAAGCTACGAAATCCACCGCAACCTCACGAGCTGGGTCGCCAGCATCGGCTTCACCGCCCGCAACAACGGCACCACCACCAAGTCTCAGAACGACTACGGCGTCACCCTCTCCTTCACGCTCAAGGATCTCCCGAACATCCGCCTCCCGCTGAATGTGAATCCCGGCCTGAGCGACAACACGGCGAGCAGCACAAGCCGGTAGCCGCCTAGCGCGGTGGAGAGTGTCGTGGGTGATTTTCAAATTGAAGATCCTCCCTGTGTCTCACGGTTCCCCCGTGATCCTCGGTCACCGCTCGCCACGCCCCTCGCCTTGCCTTTCGCGTACTCGCGCGTAGCCTCCGCGCCCCATGCTCGACATCGCGCTCATCCGCAAAACGCCCGACGAAATCAAAGCCCGCCTCGCCACGCGCGGCGGCGACTTGGCCGCGCAGATTGATGCCGTCCTCCGTTGCGACATCCAGCGCCGCCAGGCCGAGACGAAGCTCCAGCAGCTCCAGGCCGACCGCAACCGCATCAGCAAGGAGATCGGCGCAAAGAAAAAAGCCGGAGAAGACACGAGCGCGATCGAGGCGGAGGTGCGCGGCTTCGGCGAAGACATGAAGCTCCTCCACGAGGAGAGCGCCGCACTCGACACCGAGCAGCGCGATCTCTTGCTCGGCATCCCGAACACCCCGCACGAGCAGTGCCCGCACGGCACCGATGCCGCCGCGAACCCCGAACTCCGCGCGTGGGGCACAAAACCCGAATTCACCTTCCAACCGAAATCGCACGTCGAACTCGGCGAAAAGCTCGGCCTTTTCGACTTCAACCGCGCGACGAAAATCGCCGGCCCGGCATTCACCTGCTACACCGGCCCCGGCGCACGCCTCGAACGCGCGCTCATCAATTTTCTCCTCGACACACACACGCGCACCGGAGGCTACACCGAGATCGCCCCGCCGCTCCTCGTGAACGCCGACGCGCTCATCGGCACCACGCAGCTCCCAAAATTCGCCGACCAGCTCTACCACTGCCCCGAGGACAACCTCTACCTCGTCCCCACCGCCGAGGTCCCCGTCACAAATCTCCACCGCGAAGAAATCCTGAAGCTCGATCAGCTCCCGCTGAAATACGCCGCCTACACGCCCTGCTTCCGCCGCGAAGCCGGAGCCGCCGGCCTAGGCACGCGCGGGCTCATCCGCATGCACCAGTTCGACAAAGTCGAACTCGTGAAAATCTGCCACCCCTCACAGAGCATGGCCGAATTGGAACTGCTCACCGCCGACGCCGAACGCATCCTGCAAACCCTCGGCCTGCACTACCGCATCATCGAACTCTGCACCGGCGACCTCGGCTTCGGCTCTACAAAAACCTACGACATCGAAGTCTGGGCCCCCGGCCAGGGCAGCTACCTCGAAGTGTCGAGTTGCTCCAATTTCGGCGACTACCAAGCCCGCCGCATGGCGCTGCGCTTCAAGGACGAGAACGGCAAAAACCAATTCTGCCACACGCTTAACGGCTCCGGCACCGCGCTCGCCCGCCTCTACGTCGCGCTCCTCGAAAACCACCAGCAGCCCGACGGCACCATCGTCATCCCCGAGCCGCTGCGCCCATATTTCGGCGCGAAGAAAATCGGGTGAGGCGTCGTCGCCGGAACTGCGCGTTATAGCATTTCAATAAAATGGATACAGCGTGTCCACGGTCTCCGTGGCGTCGCCGATGATGATGAGGACTTTGGGTTTCGGTGCGTTCATGCGCGGAGTGTTGTGATTTGAAATGTGTGACCAAGGACGAGTGCGGCGTCACGCGAGGATCTGCCGGATCACCTTGCCATGCACATCCGTGAGCCGGCGCTGGATGCCGTTGTTGTAAAAGCTCAGCTTCTCGTGATCGAGTCCGAGCAAGTGCAGCGCAGTCGCATGGAGATCGTAGCAATAGGCGGGATCCACGGCGGCCTTGAAACCGAGTTCATCGGTCTCGCCAAATGCGGTGCCGCCTTTGATTCCGCCGCCCGCGAGCCATGCGGTGAATGCGCCGGGATTATGGTCGCGCCCCTTGCCCTGCGCTGCGGGCTGGCGGCCAAATTCCGTCGTGCAAATGACGAGCGTGCTTTCGAGCAGGCCGCGTGATTTCAAATCGGTGAGCAGCGCGGCCGCGCCCGTGTCGAGGACCGGCCCCCAGTATCCGTGGTCGCGCACGATGTCCTCGTGGCTGTCCCAGTTTGGCCGGATCTTTTTGGCTACGGTGTTTTCTGCGCCGCAGAAAATCTGCACGAAGCGCACGCCGCGCTCCACCAGCCGGCGGGCGAGCATGCACTGGCGTCCAAACGGGCCGATGTCCTCATGCCCGATCGCGTAGAGCTTGCGCGTCGCGTCGCTCTCGCCGCGCAGGTCGGCAGCTTCGGGCGCGCTGAGCTGCAGGCGCGCGGCGAGTTCGTAAGCGGCGATGCGCGCATCGAGTTCGCTGTTGCCCGAACGCGCGGCGGCGTGCTCGCGGTTTAGCGTCTGGAGAAAATCACGGCTGACCTGCTCGGCCTCGCCGCGAAGATTGCTGAACTCCTTCGGCGGAAAAAGATCGGCGATGGGCGGCTTGCCCGCATCGGTCTGCAGCGTGGTGCCCTGATGGATGGCGGGGAGGAATCCTGCGCCCCAATTGATCACACCGCCCGGCGGCAACCCGCGCGGATCGGGCAGGACGACGAATGCCGGAAGCTCGTCACTTTCACTCCCGAGCCCGTACGTGACCCACGCGCCCATGCTCGGGAAGCCGGGCAGGATGAAGCCGCTGTTCGCCATGAACATCGCCGGGCCGTGCAGTGCGCTCTTGCTCTGCATCGAGCGGATGAACGCGATGTCGTCCACGCGCTCCGCGAGCTTCGGGAAAAGATCGCTCATCCAGCGCCCGCACTGCCCGTGCTGCCGGAACGGCCAGTAGCTGCCCTGGCAGTTGCCCGGCTTCGATGCGAAGAACGTGAGCTTGCCGTCGGGATCGAATGACTTGCCTTGGCGCTTCGCGAGTTCCGGCTTGTAGTCCCACGAGTCCACATGGCTGAGCCCGCCGGGGCAGAAAATCTGGATCACGGCCTTCGCCTTCGCCATGTGGTGCGTGCGCTTCGGTGCGAGCGGATTCGTCGCCGCCTGCGCATCATTCATCATCGCCGCGAGCGCGACACCGCCGAGCCCGCCACCGAGCTGCGAGAGGAAATCGCGGCGCGTGACGAAGCGCTTTCGTTGTCCGCAGGGGAAGGCGTGGTTCATGGTTCAGTCGAGATACAGGAACTCGTTTGCATTCATCAGCGCACGGCACAGCGCGAAGAGTCCCTGCGCGGCGACGAGCGTGGCGGCGGCGCGGGCTTCGGCGGCAGTCGGCTCACGCTGGAAAGCGAGGGAAAATGCGCGCGTGATCGCAACCTCGCGCGAGGCGGTTTCATTTTCCGCGCGAGTCGCAAAGTGCCGCGCCTGCTGGAGCGTGAACTCGTTGTTGCTCAACGCGAGCGCCTGCAGCGCGGTGGTCGTCTGCACGCGCGCGGGCGTGAGGTTCGCCGGGTTCGGACAGTCGAGCGTGGACATGAACTGATGCGGTGTGGTGCGCACGATGAAGCGGTAGATGCTGCGGCGCCAAAGCTCCGGCTTGTCCGGCGTGATGTATTCGTAAATCGGCGCATAAGCTTCGGTGTAATTGAAATCGCGGAAGCCGGGGCCACCACGTTCGATGTTTAATTTTCCGCTCACTGCGAGCACCGCATCGCGCAGCGATTCCGCATCGAGCCGCCGCGGATTCTGCCGCCACAGCAGGCGGTTTGCCGAATCCACCGTAGCCGCCGACGGGAGGAGGCGGGCACTCTCGATTGCGGATTGCGAATTGCGAATTGCGGAAAGGTTCCCGCTGGCTGCCTCTGCTTTTCCGCGTTCGGGATCCGCCCGCCTCGTTCCGTCGGAGGCTACGGATGATTGCCGGTACGCCGCGCTCGTGCAGATGAGCCGGTGCATGTGCTTGAGCGACGAGCCGCCTTTCAAAAACTCGCCGCCGAGCCAGTCGAGCAACTCGGAGTGCGATGGCCTGTCTCCGCCGAGGCCGAAGTCGCTCGGCGTCGTCACGATGCCCTGGCCGAAATGGTGATGCCACAGCCGGTTCACAAGCACGCGGCGCGTGAGCGGATTCGCGGGATCCGTGATCCATTTTGCAAGCGCAGCACGGCGTTCGCCCTCGGGCGTAGCGTTGGTTCCAAAATCAACCGCCGCGTGCTTCGTCCACGCGAATGCGCCGGGCGTGACTTCCTGCTGCGGATCCTCGGGGTTGCCGCGGCCCTGCACTTTCACGGCTGGCGGCAGCGGCTCGCTGATGGTCGCATACACTTTTGTTGGGACGGGCAGGGCTTTGTTCACGCCTCCGAGTGCGGCGGCTTGTGCGCGAAGGTCGTTGAGCTTTTCCCGCGAGGCAGCGGCGGGCTTCGACTCGTTCATCGCAGGCGCGAGTCGCGCATCGCCGAGGAAAAGCAGATCGCTGCTGATGCCATCGCCTCCATCGGTCGCCACCAAGGTGAGCGTCTTCGCGTCGGCGGGAATCTCGATGTCGAGGTGCGCACTCTCAGTCTTCTTCATCATCAGCCGCTGGAAGCGCTCCGTGGTGTCCACGAACACCGTGAAGTCTGCGAGCGTGTTCGCCGCATTCGCTGCCGCGCCAAAGCCGAGTTCAGCGGTGAAGCGCATCGCCTTCAGTCCGTTCGCCGCGCGGATTTTTGCGAGGTCGAATGTGATGCCGCTGTTCGCGTGCAGTCCGAGAATCGAATGATCCTTCGCGGCAAAATCCACGCCGTTGATCGCCGTGCCGGGCTGTGCATTCAGAGGCCCGTTGCGAATCGCGTCCCACGTGTGACCGCTTGTCTCCGGCAGTTTTACTTCCTGCTTGAGGGCGACCGGCACCGGATTGCGGCCATCAGGCACGAAGACCCACTGCACGAAGCCGAGCGGGTTCGGTTCAAATTTTTGCAGACGGTTCGCTGCGATGTCGCGATGGTAACCGAGCACCGCAGTCACCGGCGTGCCGTCGCGCAGACTGATCCCCCGTCCTTTCACACCCATGCCGTGGCCATCGCCGCCGCCCACCATGTCCGCGAGATCGAGTCCTTCGCCGGAGAGCTTCGCGATCTCGGAACGCACCTTCGTGCGTTCCTTTGTCAGCCGCGCATTTTCATCCGCGATGCGCTTGGTCTCGAGCGCATTCACTTCGCGTTCGCCGCGTTTCACGCCCGCGAAGACGGCCCACAGGCGGTAATATTCCTGCTGCGTGATCGGGTCGAGCTTGTGGTCGTGGCAGCGCGCGCAATTGATCGTGATTCCCATCGTGGACGTGATGACCTGCGTGACCATGTCGTCGAGATCGCCCGCGCGTGCGGCGCGCTTCAGCACGTCGCTTTTCGTCTCCACCTGTCCAACAAAATCCCACGGCCCTGCGGCGAGAAATCCCGTCGCAATGACTGACTGCGGATCGCCCGGCGCGAGCACGTCGCCCGCGATTTGCTCGCGGAGAAAACTGTCGTACGGCTTGTCCGCATTCAGCGACTCGATGACGTAATCGCGATACCGCCACGCATCCGGGCGGAGCATGTCGCGTTCGAAACCGTGCGTGTCCGCGTAGTGCGCAATGTCGAGCCAGTGCCGCGCCCAGCGTTCGCCGTAGTGCGGCGAGGCGAGCAGTTCATCCACGAGCTTTTCGTAAGCGCGCGGATCGCGATCCTTCACAAACTGCTCCACGCGTTCCGGTGCCGGCGGCAGCCCGTGCAGATCGAAGCTCAACCGCCGGATGAGCGTGCGGCGATCCGCCTCGGGCGACATCGCGAGCCCCTTCTCCACGAGCTTCGCGCGGATGAAACCATCAATCGAAGCGTCCGTCGGAAATTCCGTCCGCACCGGCTGCACGGCCCAATGCTGCAGCCGCTTGTCCACCGCCGCCGCGCGGTCCGCATCATTCTCCGGCCACGCGGCGCCAGCCTCGATCCACGACTTCACCGCAGCGATCTGCACCGCGGTGAGCGCATCGCCTTTCGGCGGCATCCGCTCGTCATTGTCCGTGCTCGCGATGCGTTTGAAAAGCGAGCTTCTCCCGGCATCGCCAGGCACGATCACCGGGCCGTCGTGCCCGCCCTTGAACGCAAACACCTTTGCATCGAGCCGCAGTTCGCCCTTCTGCTTTTTCGCACCGTGACATTCCTCGCAGCGCTCGCGCAGCAGCGGGCGGATGTCCTTTTCAAAGTCAGCGGCGTGCGCTGTGCCGGTCGCCGCAAGAAACAGTGGAAGAAACCGTTTCATGGAAAACCGGATCGTGTTTGCGGAATGATGAAGTCAGCGGATCGCCGCGCGCCGCTCACTTCACGCCCATGAGGTGCTTCAGGATGTAAAGCTCGAGCGCCTCGTAGTCGCGCGCGTCGCGGAACTGCTGCACGAGCTTCGCATTGAGCGAGCGCGACTTTTCCACGAGGTGCAGGAAAAGTTCGCGGCTGTTTTTCAGATGATCCGTCACGGGGCAGCCGCGCTGGGTGCGCATCGCTTTCACGTCGAGCCCGATGAATTCGCCGCGCTTCCCGTAGCCGGATTCTTCGAGCACGCGGACCTGGTTGAACCCGACGCGCAGATTGGCCCCGCCAAAATTTTTGTCCTGATCGTATTTCAGCCCGTTCTGGTCGTTGAGGTGGACGCTCGCGAGCTTGTCGTGCGCCAGCGCGAAGGCCATCTCGTCGCTCGGGTCGAGGCCCGCGAGCAGCGCATGTGCGCTCTCGATGAGGCCCTTCACGCGCTTGTGATCCTTGGATGCGTAGGAAAGCGTGAGCGCGTGGCCGATGGTCGGCACGTAGGCTTGGTCCGTCGGTTCGTTCGGCTTCGGCTCGATCCAGATTTCGATTTTTGAGTCGTAGTCGAGGATCGCATTCACCGTGTCGAGCAGCCGCTGATACGCCAGCCGCGCGTCCTTCGCCTCGCGGATGTAGCTGCCCTCGCGCGCAAGCCAGAGCACGATGGCATTGCTGTCGATCGCCCGCGCGATGTCCACGGACTTGCGCGTGCGATCCCATGCATAGGCGCGATCCTTCGCGCTGTTCGAGGTGTAGCAGCCGTCGGTCGTCTGCCCGGCGAACCACAGCCGTGGTGCGACGAACTCCGGCGTGAGACCGTGGTTGCCGAGCATCTTCTTCACGGCGGCGCATTTTTTCATGACCTGCGCGGGTGAAAGCGCATCCAAGCCCGGCACCACGTCGTCGTCGTGAAATTGCACGCCCTCGAAACCGAGCGGACGGTAGAGCGCGAACTTTTTCTCGTGCGGAAACGCCTTGCGCGTCTCGCCGCCGAAAGGGTCCGCGCCTTCGCTGATGTTCCAGGGGCCGAATGAAAAACGATACTGTGTGGGTTTGGTCTTGCTCATGTGTGGAGGTGTTTTGGAAAGCAGGCGCGGAGGGGTTTCTTAGCCGCACGGTGAGAGACATCCGACGGCACGCGATATTCAAGCGTGAAATCCCCGCCGCGGCTTGAGCCAAACCGCCGCGGTGGATTGTCTCGACGGGCATGGGTACCTCTCACGGGCATTTTCCCCGCCTCAAGATTCAGCGAGCCAAGCCGCATCTCCGCTGCGCGCTGATGATGTCGCTGCTCCTCATCACCGCACACGCGGAACCGCACACGGATACATCCACCCTCACAGGAAAAGTGATGTGCGGCTACGGCATGGATGGCGCATTCGTACAGCGCTTCGTCGCCGGAGTCCGCGATCCGAAATCGCTCCGGCAAAACAACACCGTGCTCGCCCACTGCCGCGAGCTGGTGGAGTTTTTCAAAAAGGACGGCTGCACCGCGATGCTCGGTGTGCCGACGCACTGGCGCGAATTGAAGAACGACGCCCTCGCCGATTCCGCACTGCCCGCATTCCCCTCCCATGCTGCGGAGGCGTCGGATAGCTTTGATGTCGTCATCTATGGCGGCGTGCCGTGCGGGATTGCTGCGGCTATTGCTGCGGCACGTGAGGGCGCAAGCGTGTTGCTCATCGAGCCGACGAAGCACGTCGGCGGCTTGAACACGAGCGGGCTGAATACCGCCGAGACCGAGCACATGCTGAAGTGGACCTTCGGCGGTGTGGCTCGCGAGGTGTATGAGCGCATCGGGAGGCATTACGGGAAGTGGGAGCCAGCGTATTATTTCGAGTCGCGCATTGCGGAGAAGGTGCGCCTCATCTTCCGCACCACATTCCAGCGTCAGCCGAGCGCCGCGGAACTGAAGCTCGCCGAGCAATTCCTCGCCTCCGAAGCAACGCCGGCGAAGACCGCCGAGACCGCCCCGATCGCCATCGGCCAAGCCGCGGAACTCGAAGCCAAGCTGCGCAAGAAGGCCGCCTCCAGCAGAGAAAAATTCACGCCGCTGAACGCCCTCGAGCGCCACACGCAGATCTTCCTCCTCACCAACGAGCTGATCTTCGTGAACTGATCGCAACGTAACGCGGGCAATCCTGCCCGCAGTTCAGCGCAATTCGGTCGCATTAAAATCACGCCGGCGACCGATCACCGCTCCCGGGTGGAGCACGCGACTCGCGTGCTGTTTCCGGCGACCCGCCGGGAACACTTCGCCGCGTGTGAGCAGACACGCAAGATCATCAATCTGTGCGGCCGGCGGAGTTCCGCTGATTCGGCTCTGTGTCCGTCATCTTTTCCGGAAATTCCTCCGCATTCTTCTTCGCGCCTTTGCGCCTTTGCGTGACATCCCTGCATCACATCTAGGATAACCCGCGCAACATGCGCGTCTTCATCCCGTGGTCATCGCACCCGCTGCCCGCCGTGGCTGCACGTCTGATCGCGGATCACGCCGCGGATTCACCGCATCCGCGCGAGTCCGATCTCTCCGACTGGCTGCTCGTCGTCCGCGGTCGCAGCGCGCAACGGCGCCTCCTCGCCTCACTCGCCGCGTCAGCACAGCAAATAGGGCTCGCGCTGATCCCCCCGCGCATCATCACGCAGAGCACGCTCGACGACGCACTCTTTGGCCCCGACGCCTCGGTCGCATCCGAGCTCACGCAGCGCCTCGCATGGACGCTCGCCGTGCAGCGCGCCGATCCGGAACTGATCGAAAAAATCTGGGCCATGCCCGGCGGCCGCGGCGGCATCGCAAATCTCGCCGCCGTGCTCGATCGCACATGGCGCGTGCTCGGCACCGCGGGCGTGGATTTCAGCGGCGCATTTTCCGAACTCGCAAAGATCGCGCCGGACTCCGCGGACATCGAGCAGGAGCGATGGGATTCGCTTCAGCACCTTCTCGATGAATATCGCGCCGTGCTCGGCGCATGGGGCTTCACAGATCCCGCCGCCCGCCGCGCCCGCCTCGCAGCCACGGGCAGGCCGCCGTCGGATCTCCGCGTCGCGCTCATCGGCATCGTCGAACTGACACCGGAATTTGTCCTCCTGCTCAAGACCCTGCCCGAGCCGCCGCTCGTCTTTATCCACGCGCCGGAATCCGAAGCCGCCGGTTCCGACGAGTGGGGCCGCCTGAACACGGCATTCTGGGCGAAGCGCCCGTGTCAGTTTTCCAACGGCGAAATCCACGTCGTTCGCGGCGTGCGCGAGCAGGCCGCACGATGCGCCGAACTGATCCGCGATTGGAAAAGTGCGGGCCTCGCCGGATCGGGAATCACCATCGCCGTGCCCGAACCCGCCGCAGTGCCCGCGCTGCTGCACGGCCTCGCCGATGCAGGCATCGAGGCCCGCGCCGCCGAGGGAAGCCCCGCCTCCCGCGCACCCGCGCTGCAACTCCTCGCGCAGACCGCCGACTTTCTCGATCGCCCCGGAGGCGCGCCGCCGACGTACCCGAGCGTCGCCGCGCTCGTCCGCCATCCCGACCTCGCCGGAATCACGCGCATGTCCGCGAAACGGCTCGACGATTTTTTCAACGACCACCTTCCGCAGCGCATCGCGCCGCAACACGCCGCGCCGGACTCGAACGAACAGCGCATCGCCGAACTGCTGCAACGACTCGAAGATCTCACCGCGATCCACAGCACGCATTTTTCCGCCGATGTCACGCGCCTGCTGCTGCGCATCTACCGTCACCATCATTTGCCGCGCCAGTCGGAGTCGGGCCGCGCACTCCTGCGCGCGCTGGAAGCCGTGCGCAATGCGCTCGTCGAAATCGAACGCCTCCCACGCCGCGCGCTCGCGGATTTGCCCGTGTCCGAACTGCTCCGCATCGTCGTCGAAATCGCGGGCAGGACCGAAATCCCCGAGCCGGATCAGCCCGACGCCGTGGAACTCGCCGGCTGGCTCGAAGCCGCCTCAGACGACGCGCCCGCACTCATCGTCACCTCCGTCGTCGAAGGTGCGCTCCCCGAGGGCGCGCCCGTCGAACCGCTGCTGCTCGACGCGCTGCGCGAACGCCTCGGCCTCCCGTGCCGCGCGAGCCGTTTCGCGCGCGATCAATTCACGCTGCACACCGTCTGCATGAGCCGCCGCGCGCAAGGACGCATCGCACTCATCGCCCCGCGCTGCACCGCCGAGGGACTCCCCGCACGACCGAGCCGCCTGCTGCTCGGCGTGCAGGAAGGCGACGATCTCGCGCGCCGCCTCATCTCGCTCACGACCGAGCCGCACACGGCTACGCCGCCGATCCACGCCGCAGCGGGCCTCGTGCCGCCGGAGCCTGATCCGGAAAAAATGCGCGCCTTCCGCACATTTTCCGTCACGAGCTTCCGCAGCTACATCCGCTCGCCACGACTGTTCTATTTCAAGAACATCCTGCATCTCGATTCGCAGGACGACGCCGCGGACGAACTCGATCCCGGCATGTTCGGCACCGCGATTCACACCGTGCTGGAGAAATTCGGCGAGCGTCACATCGGTCGCGACGGCCCGACCGATCCTGCGAAGATCGAGGCCGAATTGAAGACGATCCTCAGCGATCACATGAGCCGCACATTCGGCTCGCACGCGCTGCCGCCCGTACGCGCCCAGTCCCGCGCGCTCGAAGCGCGGCTCGGCGTCTTCGCAAAACATCAGGCCGCCCTTTTCGCAGAGGGATGGCAGATCGCCTACGTGGAAAAAGGCCGCTCGCTCGTCGTCCCGTTCCCCGTGCCCGGCGGCCCGCAGGACGTGAAGCTCAAGGGCCGCATTGATCGCATTGACCGCCACGCGAGCGGGAGGTGGCGCGTCATTGACTACAAGACCTCGTCTCAGGCCGTGACACCGGACAAGGCGCACTTCGCAGCGCGCAGCGGCGAGTGGAAGGACCTGCAGCTCCCGCTCTACGTGAAGCTGCTCCCCGAGATCGCCGACATCGGCAGCGCCATCTCTCCCGATGCCACCGAGCTCGTCTATTTCAACCTGCCGCCGAAGGACGAGGACGCTGGCATCACCGAACCCTTCAGCGCGGAAAAAATTCCCGCCGCGTGGGAAAAGGCGCAGCAGATCATCACCGAGATTTGCAGCGGCGCAGGCTGCCGCGAAATCGGCGAAGTCGCCGACAACGAAGACCCGGCCTTCCTCGCGCTCTGCGGATTGAACGGACTGCCATCCACCGAAGAGGAGGAATCGTGAGTCTCGCGTTACTGGTGAACGGCCCGGAGGGCCTGTGGAAATTAGCCGGTGGCGTGAGCCACCGGATCATGTCCAACATGAAACCCGCCCCGGAGGGGACGGCGGAAACCGGTCGTTTTCCAGCGCCCCTTCCGGGGCGCATTCTTTTTTCGATACGATCCGGTGGCTCACGCCACCGGCTTGTCTATTGAGGCTCTTGCAAAACCCCTCCGCAGGGATTCAAAAAATCGCAGCGCTCTCTGATGAGGTGTTCTGCGGGTGGAGATTTCGGAGGGTTTTGCAA
>Ga0209596_1000665_pt1 | contig 31720 bp, 26 predicted proteins | sample M_130807_MF_Meta_FD_187314 | JGI IMG/M metagenome (GOLD analysis project Ga0209596, IMG submission 187314) | Freshwater microbial communities from Lake Montjoie, Canada to study carbon cycling - M_130807_MF_MetaG (SPAdes) (version 2) | ecosystem: Environmental > Aquatic > Freshwater > Lake... | reverse complement strand
CTTTACTATCACCCGAACGACCAGTTCAGCCTGGAGGACGCCAGCCTCCTTCAGGCGCAGATGAGGCTTCACAAGCCAAAGCGAATCGTCGAGGTCGGCTCCGGCTACTCATCCGCCGTGATGCTCGACACGGTGCGAAACCACGGGCTCGCGACCGGGCTGACCTTTGTCGAGCCTTACCCAGAGCGCCTGAAGAGGCTCGTCTCACAGTCCACCTTGCAGAACTGCACGGTGATCGAATCCACCCTCCAGGCCGCACCGTTGGAATTGTTCACCAGTCTGGAATCAGGCGACGTCCTGTTCATAGACTCATCGCATGTGCTGAAGGCGGGCAGCGACCTCCAGTTCCTTTGTTTCTCGATCCTTCCCCGGTTGAATCCCGGCGTCATAGTCCACTTTTATGATATCTTCTGGGACTGGGAATACCCGGCCAATTGGTTGAGGGAAGGCCGCGCGTGGAATGAATCTTACTTGGTGCGCGCGATTCTTCAGTTCTCGGGTCGCTTCGAGGTGCTGATTCACCTCGGCTATCTCATCTCCCAATCGGCCATCAGCATCGGAACGAAGGAGCCCCTCTCAACGGGGAGCCTCTGGCTGCGCTATCTCGGATGATCGAATCACGCCCGCTTCGGGCCCGGCGGGCGCCAGCGGTGAAGGGCGCGCGTGAACCATGAACGCTTCTGCCAGGCCATCGCCGACTCCGCGATTTTCCGGAGGTGATCGTTATCAGCCTGAAGTGCTCCGCATTGCGCGGTGAGCCGCGCGCATTCCTTCCTTAGCCCCGCGACGACAGGGCTGCCGCCGTGACCTTCTGCACCCATCGGAACAAATAGCCGGTCCCAGATTCCCTCGTGCAGCCAATGTCCGTTGGCAGTAGGATTGCGTTGGAGAAAGGTCTCATGGCCCCGCTTCTTCCGATCCTCGCTGTTCTGATTGGTGTAAGTCTCATCGAGCGGGATGCTCTCATCATAGTTTGGATGATGGTGCATCAGCACGATGTCGCGCGCGTCAATCACGCCGCCATGCTGGTAGGCGCGGAAGCTGAACTCATCGTCCGAGTAAAGACTAACGTAGCCGCTGTGCAGCAACTCCCCCTGCTGCAACATCCAGGGACGCGTGCAGATTGCCATGCAAAGCAGATCATCCGTCCGCCGGCCATCGCTCACACGCAGCACACCCGGCTGGCTGACATCCCGCAGACGCTTCACAAATTCCTCGTCCCAATTTTGCACTGGAGACCAGTCATCCGACAACTGGATGAGGACATCGCCGGTGCTCACCGACGCCGCAAGGTTCCACGCCGCGACACACCCGCCGCCTGCTCGTTCGATAATCCTCGGGTTCAAGTCCGCCAGTTCACGGATGGAATCAGCGTCGTCGGCGTCCACGGCAAAGATATGTTCCACTCGTCCGGGTTTCATCGCCGCGTTCAGCCACTCTTGTCTGCACTCCCGCGCCTGCGAAGGGCGGCCGCGGGTCGCGTGGAGCAGTGAGAGTCGTGGAATATCTTGCGGCAGGGACATCGCGATTTTTACTTCAGATTAGCAGTCAGACATTCCTCGCAGGCGTTGCCAAGAAATGTTTTTTGACGGCCATCGTGAGAGAACACATTCGTCCGAAATCACATCGTGCGGGAAACTCGGGGCCTGTGAAACGAGAATGTGCCGGGAGAACAGAACCCTGGGAAAAATGTCAGAAGGCCTCGTTCAGGAAGTCGCCGGTGTTTGCCTGCACGAACCTTGTATTCGTTTCGCGTTGCGAATATCCGCACGAGCCCAGAACAAAAACGATAAATTTCCGGAGTCGAACAATCAGGGCCAGCGACGATAATCCAACGATCCCTCGGGGCCGCCCACGGAGGTGTTTCGTTTCGTTTGGTCATGTCGCATCGCTGAAATGCTCCGCGGGCGGGTCAGGGTGAATCCGAAAGACATCGGGGGTTTATGGGCGAACCGCCACGTGGTGCGCGAGAAATCCTGCGGCTGTAAGAATCGTCCGAGCGATCTTGTTCATCATCCGAAATGGTCTCGCCCGGAAAAGCCGCTCCTGCTTCGCAGAAGCCACACAAGGGGTGCCCCTGCATTCCCGCATTCCTGCGGAAAATATGACATCCAATGCGGGTTCACAGGAATGTATAAGTCCGATGTGAATGGAGTTGTCCTCCCCAAGCGAGCATGGGGTGATTATAGGCATTGTGATACCGACGTAGTTGGCATCTCCATGCGGCCCATATGGTATAAGGTGCCTAGCGGTCTCGGATTGCTGTTTACAGCCTCGCCGCCAAAAAAGGCACAGAAAAAAGACTAACTCAATAGGCGGGAATAGACAACGATGTCCAAGAATCCACCTACAAAGTTGCGAAAGACAAAGTAAAAAAGACAAAGTGACAGACTAGTAGTAAAGAAAGTGCTTGCCTCCCCCGCCGCAACCCGCTGAAATCACGCGTCTTCAATCCACCCGCCATGCGCAAATCCCGAGTCAACGTGGGCTTACCCGTATCGCGGTGCGCTGGCATTTTTGCTGCCATTGCTGATCTTCTCCGTCCTATGGTTCCTCCGCTGGCGGCAGCCGGCTTCCCATGTCCGCACCCACTGATTTCTTCAAAAACAAGCGCGTCCTGATCACCGGCGGCCTCGGCTTCATCGGCTCGAACCTCGCGCGCACGCTCGTGGAAAACGGCGCGCACGTCGTGCTCGTGGACAGCCTCATCCCCGAATACGGTGGCAATCTTTTCAACATCGCTGGCATCGAGGATCGCGTGAAGGCAAACATCTCCGACGTGCGCGACCGCTTCAGCATGAAGTACCTCGTGCAGGGGCAGGATTTCATCTTCAACCTCGCCGGGCAGACGAGCCATCTCGACTCGATGGAAAACCCCGAGATGGATCTCGCGATCAACTGCACCGCGCAGCTCTCCATTTTGGAAACGTGCCGCCATCACAATCCCGGCGTGAAGCTCGTCTTCGCCAGTACGCGGCAGCTCTACGGCAAGCCGCGCTCGCTGCCCGTGGACGAGGACCATCCGCTGAATCCCGTGGACGTGAACGGCATCAACAAGATGGCTGCGGAATTTTACCACACACTCTACAACAACGTGTACGGCCTCCGCTCGTGCGTGCTCCGGCTCACGAATACGATCGGCCCGCGGATGCGCGTGCGCGACGCGCGGCAGACCTTCGTCGGCGTGTGGATCCGGCAACTCCTCGAAGGCCGGCCCATCGAGGTGTGGGAAGGCCAGCAGCTCCGCGATTTTACATACGTGGACGATGTCGTGGAAGCGATGCTCGATGTCACTGCCTCCGATGCGGGCAACGGGCAGGTGTTCAATCTCGGCGGTCCCCCGCCGATCAGCCTGCGCGATCTCGCGGCGCTCATGATCGAGCTGAATGGCGCGGGCGAATTCAGCGTGCGGACATTTCCCGCGGAGCGGAAACGCATAGACATCGGCGACTACTACAGCGACTTCACGCGCATCCGCACCGCGCTCGGCTGGGAGCCGCGCACATCGCTGCCCGACGCGCTTGCGCGGACGCTGGAATTCTACCGCGCTAATCTCGCGCACTACGTCTGACGTGCAAAACGTGAAGCCCGAATTTCCCTTCCAGCCCATCGCCGAGTATCGCGCATACAAGAGCGCGATTGATGCCGCGATGCTGAGCGTTTGCGAGAGCGGGAACTACATCCTCGGGCCGGAGTGCGTGGAGTTTGAGAAGGTGTTCGCCGCGTGGATCGGCACCGCGCACGCAGTCGGCGTCGCGAATGGAACGGACGCGCTCGTGCTCGCACTCCGCGCGCTCGGCATCGGCGTGGGCGACACGGTAATCACCGTCTCGCACACCGCCGTCGCGACAGTCGCCGCCATCGAACTCACCGGTGCGGAGGCGCTGCTCGTGGACATCGAGCCCGCGACATTCACGCTCGATCCGCAGAAGCTCGCCGACACGATCCGCGCAAACCCGCAGCGGCGATTCAAGGCCGTGATCCCTGTGCATCTTTACGGACAGCCCTCGGACATGCCCGCGATCCGCGCCATCGCACAGCAGCACAGCCTGCACGTGATCGAGGACTGCGCGCAATCCCACGGCGCGACGCTCGGCGGGAAAATTACGGGCACATTCGGTGATGCCGCGACGTTCAGCTTTTACCCGACAAAAAATCTCGGCGCGATCGGCGACGGCGGGGCTGTCGTAACGCGCGACGCATCGGTCGCCGCGCGCGTCCGCGAGCTGCGGCAATACGGCTGGAAGTCGCGCTACATCAGCGACACCACGGGCATGAACAGCCGGCTCGACGAGCTCCAGGCCGCGATCCTCCGCGTGAAGCTCCCGCACCTTCGCACCGACAACCAGCGCCGCCGCGACCTCGCCACACTCTACGCAATGCACGCTGCAAATTCCGCCATCACGCTGCCGCCGGTGCGCTCGGGCGCGGAGCACGTGTATCACCAGTATGTCGTCCGCTCACCGCAGCGCGATGCGCTCATGGCCGCGCTGAAAACGAACGGCGTGCCTACTGCGATCCACTACCCGCAGCCTGTCCACACACAACCTGCGTACCTTGGCCGCATCGCGACCGGCGCAGGCGGACTCGCCGAGAGCGAACGCGCGTGCCGCGAAGTGCTCAGCCTTCCGATGCACCCGCAACTCACCGACGATGCCGTGATTTTTGCGGCGCAGAAAATTTCCGAATGGCGGCCGTGAAACGAATTCTGCGAACGCTGGGCCCCGTTGACGATTCCACACCTTGGAGAAAAATGCACGTTTGGTGGAAACTTCGTGCAGATTGCCATGCAAAGCAGATCATCCGTCCGCTGGCCATCGCTCACACGCAGCACACCCGGCTGGCTGACATCCCGCAGACGCTTCACAAATTCCCCGTCCCAATTCTGCACCGGAGACCAGTCATCCGACAACTGGATGAGCACATCGCCGGTGCTCGACGTCGCCGCGAGGTTCCACGCCGCGACACACCCGCCGCCGGCCCGTTCGACAATCCTCGGGTTCACGTCCGCCAGTCCCCGGATGGAATCCGCATCCTCGGCATCCACGGCAAAGACGTGCTCCACCCGCTCGGGCTTTGCCGGCGCGTTCAACCAATTTTATCTGCACTCCCGCGCCTGCGAAGGGCGGCCACGGGTTGCATGGAGCAGCGAAAGTCGTGGGAGATTGGGCGGCTAGGACATGGATGGTTTCTACGGATTTTCAGTCAGCCATTCCGTGCATGTCTTGCCAAGGATCGTTTCGGGACAGCGTTCGTAAGACTGCGTTTCCGATGGCCGGAAAAAAACGCCAAGCGAAATTCTAGGTCATGCAATCTGCGAGCGAATCTTTGACTCCGTGGCTTCCGCCTCAAGCAATTGCCTGCTCACGCGGCCACGTTTCCATCGTGCCTGCCATGTTCGCGGGTCAATAATTGACAGCATCGGGAACGGCAGGATTGAACGCAATGCATCCAGCCGTGCGGACAGATCGAGACGAAGCCTTCTTAGCCTGTCCGCCGCCGCCATTGTTGCAACTAGCTCCCTCACCCGGAGTAAGTCATCCCGGTCAGAAGCCGATGTCTGGACAAGTGCCTCTTCGATGGTTTGGTTTAAGACTTGCAGAGCCTCCGAAAAATCATGCGCGACTTTAGCCCTTTGGCCGGAACCGCAATCATCCGCGATGTGAGAAATCGTGGCGCAGCGAACGGGAACGATGATCACCAATGCTGCGGAGAGATTCCGCAGGCCCCACACTGTTTCGTTAACCCAGCCAGATTCACCCGCAAAAGGCATGGCTTGGAGCATCTCTGTGCGGAACAGATTTCCAGCAACGCTGCCCAACACCGGCTGGAGGCTATGGTTCACCGCAAAATGGGCGGCATAGGCCATCATCCGGCAGCGCCGCACGTGGATCGCATTTGCGGTGCCGAGATCCTTGAGAATCGCTTCGACGGGATACGAATGTTCCGCCGATGCCGCGCCTGAGTCAGGCATCGGAATCGGAGGCGTGACCACGATGTCACAGGCAAACTGTTGCGCTGTGGTGAGCAATTGCTTCATGCCGTCCCGGCTGATCGTGTCCCCGACCTTAGAAATATAAGTGAAGTCGCTTCCAAGCTCGGCGATAGCGAAATTCCACGCTTCGCAAAGCCCGCCGACGTGCGGGAGGATGCGAAGACGCGGATGCCGCAGCCGCTCCCGGACTAATTCGCTTATCCCGCTCGTTGCACCGCAATCCACGACCACGATCTCATCAACCAAATCGAGCCACGGCGTCATGGATGCAAGATGCGCCGGCAATGAAAAAGCGTCGCCCGATACCGCCATCACGACACCGATGGAAGCCGGGGTAGCGCCCATGAGGCCTCCAAACCCCTGCTCATGCCTCAGCCTGTCGCACTCGATCCATTTGTGGCGCAGCGATAACTCCTGGGCCGGATCGCTTCCGGAAGTCCCGCGGAGATTGAGTCCGGCGTCCTCCTTCCTCAGTCCCGCCTTGCCTGCCAAGACCGTCAGTTTGCGAAGATATGGGGCGTAGATCTTTTCAGTGAGAAACGGATCGGCCTGCACGGAATAGCGGAGCAATTGCGGGTCGAACAAGGAGCGTGCCCTTTGTTTTAGCCCGTGAAAGTGGAAGATGAGCAGCGGGCGTCCGTCCACGGTGATCCGATCATTTTCCAAGGCAAGCTGATGGCCGCCAAGGTTCCACGGCGCAAGGTTCACGCCGGGATGGCTGATGACTTTCACGCCGGGAAACCGTTCCGGCCAGTCGTCGAGGTATTTCTGATCGGCAAATTTGCCGTCCTCAAGCCGATCGTAGCACCATTCGAGGCACTGGTCGCGCCACCACTCGAGACAGGTGCGTGCATTCGCATCGCGGCGGAATGTCAGCCAGCCGACATTGAAAATTCCCCACTGTTCCAGTGCTTTCAATGCCTGCGGGAAGCGGTGCGCGACGATGGCGATGGAACTGCCGGCGATTTCATTCCAGACTTCATCCAATGGGTGAAAGACGAGCATGTCGCCATCCACATAGGTCACTGCATCAGTCGCCGGTTCGGATTCAAAGGCAAAGAGGGGCAGCACCGGCGTGCATGTGAAAAAGTATTCTATCGCAGTGCGGTTCTTCTTCGCCTCAGTCAATTGCGGTTCAAACTGCTCAAGCTGCTCCAGGGTGATCAGCCTCACCTCGGGCAGCGCAAGTTGCGTGAGTGCTGCGTGACATTCCGGAGTGAGACAGAGCACCCAAAGCTGAAACTCGGGACAGTGCTCCCGCAATGAGCCATGCAAGGCCAGTCCGCGGGGGAGATAGTGGTGGTCGAAATAGGTGCAAAATACTTTCATCGGCCAATGTCAGTTTCCCGCCAGCTCGGTGATTAGCCTGCTTTCACGCATTCCATGACAAATGAATCGGGCTTGTGCACCGCGCCATCCGGCCCGACTTCGAGATGATATTCCGCCCAGGCGGGGATGCGGCTGGTCTGGGGTGTCATTAGTTGCGGAGAGAGCAGCCCCGTCGCGGTCATCAGCCGGGCGAGTGAGAAGCGATCATACATCCATTGATGAACTTCGCCAGCCAAGCGGAACCGTCCGATTGCGACTTCCTCGGCAGTGCCAGAAACCGGCGGCTCCGCTTGCGGAGGGCATAGGGCTTCACTGAGACGCTGCCGGAGTGTGCGAGGTTTGGTTTGTTCCGGTGTGATCGGCTGAGAGGGCTGCGAAACCGGCTGCGGGGCTGGCAGCGCCCGGATCGCATTCAGAAGTCCGCGGCCTTCGTTGCCGATGCGTTCCAAAATGAAATCCTCCCCCGGCAGGGGAACTTGCCGAAGATAATCCAACATGCCACCGCCGCCGTGCTCGCGTACCGTTTGATCGAGCAGCTCCAGCATCATCCAATCATATCGGGCTTCTGCTTGGCGGTCGTGATTTGCGGCGGCTTGGAGGTTCTCCAGATAGAGCCGGCAGATTCGCTCCAAGTCCGGCACGGCCACGCGCAGGATTCCGCCGGGCTTCAGGATTCTTGCGCATTCGCGCATAAAGGCGTGTGCGTGTTCGCGGCGGATGTGTTCCAGCACATTGGAATGATAGACCGCGTCGAACGAGCCGTCGGGAAACGGAAAGGGTTTGCTCAGGTCACATGCGGTGACGGCGGGATTGCTCGGCACGATGTCCACATTCACCCATGCCGGGTGAAAGCGGCTGCCGCAGCCGAGATTGATCATGCGTGGTGATTTATGCTCGCTCATGGGTTAGCTTCGGAGGGCATAGATGAAGCCCTTATAATAAGCCTTTTCACCATCGGGCGAGTAATCATCCGATCCTGGGAAGTCTGCGACCAGTTCATAGCCGGCCGAGGTGATGGCGGCATGGAGGCGGGTCTCGCTGAAGAACCATGCGGGGTAGCTTGCAGTATAAATTGCGCTGGGCACGTGCTGCACCGTGAGGCGCTCGCGGTCGCTGTGCAAGAAGGCGGTCCGATCAATGATGAGATGGCCAATGCGGTGCCGCAGCAGGTCCGCAAGGAGGGCGTATGGTGCCGGAACGTATGGCAGCACACTCGACAGCAGCAGGACATTCGGCCTGTGGGCTGCCATGCAATCCTCGATGGCCGGATAGAAATGCAATTCCCCTGACGCAAAGTGCTCCTTGCCGCAGGCGACGTGGGCAGGCTGATCGACGACCAGCCATTCGATCTGGCGAAGCACCCGGAGGAATGCCCGGCATTGGAAATAGGAGCTGCCGAGCGCGCCGCCGAAATCCACGGCACAAAGCCGGCCGTCGTCGGCCGCCGCCGCGCGGAGCAGCCCTGAGAGCACGGGGAAGGAATGCTGGATCTTGTCAAACAGGACGGAGTCGCGCTCATAGGCCGCCTCGCCGCGCTTCACCTTGAGCAATGCGTCCCGCGTCTTGTCGAGGATGAGCGAGGAGTCGTAGCCGGTGGCGTCCTTCGAGGCCGCGGCCCAACTGTCATAGGCTCCGGTGAAACGGATGCACTGCGGTTCCGGCGCGGGCGGTTCGGGCGGTATGGGTTGCGGTTGCGGGGGCTCCTCCTGGCGGGCGCGCGTGAACAGCCGTTTTAGATTTTGGAAACTCATGCGGAGGTGGCCGGGGTTCTTTTGAATAGCTGGCTCCACCAGCTCTTGCGTGCCGGAGGCGGGCCGCCGCGCAGGTGGTCCGCGATTTGACGGCGCGCGCTGGTATTTTCCTTAAGTCGCTGCCTGCGGATCGTAACGGGCTGGGAAGCCAGCAGCGTGGTGAATTCCTCCGAGCTTCCGCAGTGCGTACCGGAGGAATCGAGGCCGATATTTTGGACGAGTGATCGTCCCGGATAGAGCGTCAACTTATCCGCCAGAAAGGCCGATGCGTGCCAGCGGATTGCCCACGAGTTATTTTGCCCGGCGATCTGGCCGCGCAGCATTTCGGTGTAACCGTAGGCGCCGTCAAAGTCGAAGGCATGGGTCAGCTCGCGTTGTTCGAGCTGTGCAAGCAGCGCTGCGCCATCGGCATTGAATAGCTGCCAGCTACGCGCCCAGGTCGCCCAGCCCCAGCAATCCGCGCCGCGAAGGAGGAATGTCTCCGGGAGAGTGTCGGGCACGGGATAGATGTAACCGTGGATGCTGATGACTTCCGGATCGGATTCATAGGCCGTCAGGCCGTCATTCATATAGCGCAGGAACCACGGGGAAGTGACCATGTCGTCTTCGAGGACGATGACGCGTCCGCTGCGGTCGCAGACTTCGGTGACGCCTTGGATGATGGAGTTCGCGAGGCCGACATTTGCAGGCCGCGGGACGACGGTGACCGACTTAAATCCCGGCACGTCGCGGAGCGATGCGCGGACAGCCTCGACCAGCGGCGCATCTGTGTCCGACTTCGGCCCGTCGGAGAAAATGTGCAGGTCGGTCTGCGCGGCGAGTTCATTTTTCCGCAGTGCCTCCAGCGTCCGGCCGAGGTGTGCCGGGCGGTTGTATGCAAACAACGCTATCGGTGCGGGTGACATGGGCTTCGTCTCGTGGAGCGATGAACAATCAGCGCGGCTTGATTGCGTCAATGATGATCCATCCGGCACGGTGGGTTCTGGTTCATTGCTCGCGGCCCTGGCGTTGCGTCTTTCCAGTGCTCTGGAGCGCGAGTGCGCCGCCGAGGCAGGTCGCGAGGAAGTAGCAGCTTAGGAGCGGATAACTGTAACGGGCGCTGCCGAGCGCGATGAGAAAGTAAACCAGGAAATTCACCACCACCACCATGCCCAGGGTGAGCCCGAGCACCGGACGGCGGACGATGCAGACGCCGAGTCCGGCGATCCCGAGGATCGTCCACACGTCGAGCGGAAGAGAGCCGAGGAAAAGCGGGTCGCGCCAGCGCGGATGCAGCGAAGAGACGTATGGTTCCAGCGCCGCCCAAAGTCTGGGCCCGACGCCGTGCCCGACACCGGAGCTGCCGAGCACCGGATTCGCCGCTTGGAAATAACCTTCGCCCTCGGCCCGGTAGCTCGGCTTTTCGATCCATAGGAGCCACTTGTAGTATTTGCGCTCGTGCTTGCGGAGCTGGGAAAGGGTGCGGTCCCAGTACACCGGCCCGTGCGACGGCCCGGCAAATGCGAGAAGGTTCAAGCCCGATGCCTGCAGCGCACAGCGGGTGCGGATGAGCCACGCATCCGGCCGGTCTGCGATGAGGATGAGACCGAGGTTCCGCGCCCTTGCCGTGACCTGCGGCAGCGTTAGGCCTTCCTCTTTCATCCAGCGCACGCCGATGTCTCGGACCGTGTCGTAACCGATCCCGGGGCCGGTGAGTTTTTCCGCCGGCGGGTCTTTCGGCCATCCGTTGGCGTTGAGCTGCGCGACCGCGGCAGGGCTCGGTTTCCAATTGATGAACGACGCGGTGACCAGCCAGTTCGCGCCGGGCTGCGGGAGGAAAAACTGTCCGGTGAGCAGGTATCGCTGGAGCGGAAAAGCCAGTGCGCCAGCGGCGACGGCACTCCCGAGGACGGCCATGTATGCAAACCGATGCCGCAACGGCCAGCCGGCAAAGAAGAACGACAGCCCCGCTGCTGCCGCAATAAATCCGCCGATGTAGCTGCGAAACTGCGCTGCCGCCACGATGGTCAGGAGGATTCCGGCAATCTCGATTTTCCGCGGGCTAAAAACCTGGATGCGCAGGGCAAGCGTCAGCCCGATGAGCATCAGCGAGATGGTGCCCGATTCGCTCATCACCGCATTATGCGCCCACTGAAAATAGGGATGGAGCGTCACAAGCGTGAGCACCGCGAGATGCCAGCGGCTGGGAACGATGCGATGTGCGGTGATCGTCGCGAAGACCGTGGCGAAGGCGGCCAGCGCGTGCTGGAAAAGCGCGAAAGCGGGCCACGCGAGCTTCGTCGGCAGCAGCGTGCTCAGCTTCCAGAGGATCGGCGTGCCGCAGGAGGCGTGGGAACAACTGACCACGGTGGAAGGCGTGTAGAATGCGCGCATCTGTTCGCCGCTCGTGAGACTCTCGGCGAGCGCGGCGTAAACCGAAGAATCAATGCCGAAGACCGAACCGAATACGACAAGCGCATAGAAGTGCAGCACCGCTGCGATCGCGACGCACCATGCGAGATAATGGCGATCCATGCTTGCGCTGATTTTTCGGATGAACGGACTCATCGGCGGCGGGCGATGATCCGCATGTTTGCCGAGCGTCCGAGTTTGCCCGGGATGAGTTCGAGCAGCCAGAACAGCGCGAGCGCGAACGGGTTGTTCATGCTGAAGAAGCGCGCGATGCGCCCGTTGCCAAACCATGCCTGCATGACGTGATTGAGGGACCACACCCAGACGACTGCGGCCGGCAGCGTGGTGATGGATACGACGTCGAACCCGCTGTCATTCAGCATCCGCGTCATCGTGTCCGGATCCCAGAGCGTCCAGTGCCGCGGAAAGTGGTAGCCGCCCCATGTCGCCTTGCGGAAGAAGCGGCGATCCCATGACTTCATGTTTGGCGTCTCAAGAAAAAGGATGCCGCCCTTGTTCATCATGCCGCCGAGGTGCTTCACGAGCTTGTTCGGGTTCGCGACGTGCTCGATGACTTGGATCATCGTGATGACATCGAAGCTGCCGGGCGGATAATCCACCTCCTCGGCGCGCTTGAGCAGGCCGCGAAAACCGCGCGCGTTCAGCCTCTCCACGGCGTGCTCGGCGAGCTCCGTGCCGAACAGATTTTCGCCCACAGCACCGGCGGAGCGGAAGGCTTCGAGCAGCGAGCCGTCGCCTGCACCGATATCAATCGCGCGGACGCCGGACGCCGGGCGGGCCAATGCGGCTAGGATGCCCGTGACCTTCTGCCGGTCGCGCGCGAGCCGGGCCCTGAGAACGATGGGATTGCCCTCTTCGGCGGAGCTGTAGGAGTAATAGTCGTCTGCCGCATAGATCTGCGGGAGCATCGCAGTCGTCGGGCGCGGATTCAGGTAATAAGTGCTGCACTTCGCGCACTGGACCAATGTGAAAGTCTGGTCGCCGCATGTGTGGCAATCATAGTCAGGCCCGACGGCTTCGACCGTGGAATCACCGCTGTCGCAGCAGGGGCATACGACAGGCTCGAGGGCGACGTGCGGACGCCCGTCGGGAGGCCTCGCGCTCATGGATTCCGCCTTTCAGCAACAGTTGCGTCCATCTCCTCAGCCGGCGATCTGGCGGAACGGATTCAGCAGCCGGAGCCCGAATCCGGGCTGCATCGCGAGACGCCAGAGAGTGCGGATGTAGCCACGTTCCTTATGGATCAGCGCATTCTCAAAATAGCCCTTTTTTTTCAGCAACCGCCGCAGTTCGCCGAGCCTGTGGTAAGGCACGCTGGGATAAAGGTGATGCTCGAAATGATAGTGGAAGCCGACGGGCGCGATGAGGAATCTCTCGATGGGATTGGCCTCGATCACCCGCGTGAAGTTCGGCATCGGGACTCTTGGGGAGTCGCACACTTCGCTGCTCGCCTGATGCTCGACGACTGTGCGGAAATTGGAAATCAGCATCGCGATCGTGAAGAGCGGGAACACCCAGAGGAGGAAATATATCCACCATTGCCCCTGCAGCACGCACATCGTGAAGAGCAGGCCGTTCACGCCGATGAAGCCGATCCATGCGGCGAGCGAGCGCGGCGGCGGCGGCCTGTGCGGCGAATCGGGCTGCGAGAAGCGCTTCTTGCGCCGGATGATCGTGAGGGCGGCGCCGCCGAGGAGGTGCTTGGCGATCTGCGCAAAGAGATTGCCGCCACGCAGGCATAGCCATGCGACGAGCTCGACCTCCTTTTCCGGATCGCCGAGGTACTTGTGATGGCTCACATGATGCCAGCGATACTGCTTCACCGAGATACCTGCGGGCCCGGCGAGGAAGAGGTCGGCGATCCAGTCGTTGAGCTTTTTGTTCCGGTGCAGTGAGCAATGCGACCCCTCGTGGGTCCAGGTGATGAGCGCATTCTGCAGGCAGCCGATGACGATGAAGACGAGGACGCTGACCCACCATGCGCGAAAGTAGAGCGCCGCCTCCAAGGAGCCGACGATCGCGCACCAGAAAAGCACCACGTCGAACACTACGCGGCCATGCCGGATCTCCATGAGCTGACTCAGTTCCTCTCGCGTCAGGATGTCAGTTCTCAGGGTTGGCGGCGGGTCAAAATTTGGCGCTGTCTCACCTGTTTCGGTGGATTTCATTAAGACTGAGTAGGTGCCACCAGTATGTCGTCGGCGCAACCATTTTCCCGCCTGCGGCTCGGTGTGCTCAGGCGGTTCCGATCACTCGCGCGTCGCGTGGATGTCGGTGAATTTCTTCGATCCGTCGTCCCAACGCGCGGCGTCTTCGGCGGTGAAGGGCTCGCCGTCAGAGGTCGCGAGCCTGAAGCGGTGCTCATGGAGAAATGTGATGAGATCGGGCGGCGCGCAGCCGGCGCGGCGCAGGCCGTAGGGCCAGAACTCGACGAACAATTGCACCTCGGGATTTTCCGCAAGGATCCGAGTCATGCCGCGCAGTGCTTCGAGCTCCCATCCCTGCACGTCGAGCTTCACGAAATCAACCCGCTCGCCGGCGAGCGCGTCGTCCATCGTGACGACGTCCACGGGTGTCGCGCCGCTCTCGGCGGCATCGTCGCACAGCCGTGTGTCGCCGCTGTTCAGGCCAAATGTCTTCAACCCGAGCCGTGCGGTGCGCGAGCCGAGTGCGCGCGGGATCGGCGTCACATTTTTCACGGTGTTGCGATCCAGATTTTTCCGCAGCGCGGTGTGCAGCGCGGGATCGGGCTCGAAGGCGAATACTTTTCCATCCGGCCCCACGAGTTTCGAAAGTTGCAGCGTGAAGACGCCGAGGTTTGCACCGGCCTCGACGACGCGCATCCCGGAGCGGATGTGCTGCGCGAAAAATTTGCGCCCGTCGGATCCCATGAGGCCACATTTTTGCAGGACCAAGTAAACGAGTCGGTCGAATGACGACGCCTCGAACTGCGCGCCGCCGACGCGGACGCTGCGCCGCCACACGGGCCAGCGGTTGATGGCGGCGAGCAGTTCCATTTACGTGAAGCGCAGCTTGCGCGCGGCGAAGAGCACCATGCGCAGCAGCAGCCAGCCGTGCCGCCAGCGGTTGATGTTTGTGCTGCCGTACGTGCGGTCGCGGTAGCGCACGGGGATGTCGGTGATTTTCAAATGCAGCTTGTCCGCACCGAAGAGCAGGTCGAAGTCGCCGAACGGATCGAAGTCGCCAAAGAACGCGCGGTTCTTCGCGATGTGATCGTAGTCGGTGCGGAAGAGCACCTTCGTCCCGCAAAGCGTGTCCTTGATCGGCTGGAGCAGGAGCCAGGTGAAAATCACGCTGAAGGTTTTGTTCGCGAGCAGATTCAGGAACTGCATGGCCTCGGTCTCCATCGGGTACACGAGGCGCACGCCGTTCGCGAATTCGCCGTGGCGCGATGCGACGGCGTCGTAAAATTTCGGCAGTTCCTCGGGCGGCACGGTGAGGTCCGCGTCGAGAATCATGAGGATGTCGCCAGTGCTTGCGGCGAAACCTTCGCGCACGGCGTTGCCTTTTCCCTTGCCGGTCTGCTTGAGGATTTTCAGGTTCCGCCCGTGGTTCGTCGCGGCGATGGCCTGGATTTTTTCCCAAGTGTCGTCGGTGGAATTTCCCTCGATGAGCACGATCTCCGTGCCGAGTCCCATCTCGGGCGTGCGTTTCAGGATCGCCTCGATGTTTCCAGATTCGTTGCGCGCGGGGACGATCACCGAGACGGTGTATTCGCGCTCGCGCTTCTGCGGCGGACGCGGACGCGCGGTGCAAAAACACGTGAGGCAAAACCAGGGCAGCAGCGGCGCGAGGAAGCGGTTGAACAGCGGGCCGAGCACGGGCACGTCGAGCGGCAGCAGGATGCGCGGCTGCACTTCGAGCGGCTGCCAACCGGCGAGGTCGAGCATGTTGCGGACGTCGTCGAGGCTCAGCCAGTTGCTCGCCGGTGTGCGCCCGCGCAGGCCGAGCCATTGCGCGGCCTTCAGCGCCGGGCTCCACAGCGAGCTGTAAAAATTCAGGATGAGGCGCGTGCCGGGATGCGAGAAGCGGAGCGCTTCGTCGAACAGACGCTGCACGTCCGTGGCGACGTTCACCGTCTCGGAGATGATGATGTAGTCGAACGTGCCCTCCAGCGTCAGCGCCTCGCCCGCCTGCTCGAAGAAGCGCCCGTGCGGCAATTTTGCCCGCGCCTTTTCGAGCTGCTTCGCGGAAAGATCCACGCCAGTGACGGTGCGTCCGGGGAGCAGCGCGAGCAGGCTGCCGTCGCCGCAGCCGATCTCGAGGACGCTCACGCCATCCGGGATCATCTGCGCGTAGTAGCGGCCGAGCAGCTCGTGAAAGCGCTGGCTCGATCCGGTCTTGCGATCAGATTCCGCGTCGTAGAAATCGCGCGTGCGTTCGAGCTGAGTGCGGGTCAGCTCGGGAATGGTGGTGAGATCAAGTGGCATTTTTTTCGAGCACTACGAGGAGGCGCGTGGAGAAAAGTCCCGGCAGCGGACGGAAGATTGCATCGAGAAATCTGAACGCCGGCAGACAAAATCGCGGGTAGAGCTGCGGCCCGCCGAAGCCGCCGGATGCGACGTAGCCGAGCGCGGGCAGGCGCGCCACACGCAGGATGGTCCAGCCATCGAGCGAGCCGGGTCGTTCGCCGCGCACGAAGACCCGGTGCGCATTGCCCTGCGCGGCGTAGTAGCCGTGGTTCGCAGGCGTGAAATCCGCGGGCGCATCCCACGCGATCGGATCGCGCAGGCCGAGCGGCTCGTGGTGAAACGCGCCGTAGATGAACCGCCCGAGCAGCCCCATGTCCGGCTCGAAAAGAATGACGCGTCCGCCGGGGCGCAGCGTGCGGTGCAATTCGCGCAGCACCGCGCCGGGATGCCGCAGATGATGGAACACATCGAAGAGCACGAACGCGCCGACGCTGCTGTCCGCGAAAGAAAGCGCGTACGCATTTTCCTGCCGATCCAGCCACTCATTGGAAAAAAGATCCGTCGTGATGCACTGCGGGATGACACGCTTGATGTTGCCCATTCCCGAGCCGAGCTCGACGACGGGGCCGAGTTCTGCGGGCGGGAGCTGTCCGGCGATCCGTGCATAGAAGCCGTCGTAAATGTCGCGCAGGAGAGGCTTCCGGCGCCACACCTCGGCGTTCGAATGAATCTCAAGATTGTGCTGCTCAATCGCGGTCACCGTGGAAGTGCGAGGACATTGATGCCGCCCTTCGCGGGGATCAGTTTCTCGAGCGCGGCGGGATCGTCCGGTAGCGCGCGACCTTTGAAAGTCTCGAAGCGGTAGCCGAGCCCGGTGATGCACTGCACGAGTTCGCTGAACGGGTAGCCGTGCTCGACGCACACATGCGGGCACAGCTCGATGAGAATCGCCGGACGCGAGGCGCTCAGCGTTTTTGTCGCGCCGCGCAGCACGGAGAGTTCGTGGCCGTCCACGTCGAGCTTTACAAAGGCAATGCGACCCACGCCCGCGGCTTCGACCGCTTCGTCGAGCGTGGAAGCGCCCGCGCCCGCCGTGGTGTGCGGCATGCCGAGGTGCTCGGGATGCAGGCCCTCTTCCTTCGTGAGCGGCCAGCCCGAGCAGATCGTCTCGGGCACCGCGGCTCCGGGTGTGTCCATGAGCAGCAGTTGCCGGAGCGCCACGCGCGGGACGAGTTCGGGATTCAGCGCGAGATTCGCGCGCAGCTTCGCATGCGCGTACGCCGTCGGCTCGAACGCGAGCACTTTTCCCTCCGGTCCCACGACACGCGCGAGGTGCAGCGTGTGTGCGCCGATGTTTGCGCCGATATCAATCGCGACATCGCCGGGCCGCAGCCGGCCCTCGTAGCAGCGCACCGCATCGGGCTCGAATGAGCCGAGGAGGAAGATCGAAAAATCTATGCCTTCATTCAGATCCAGCATCCAGCGCAGGCCCCCGCGCGTGAACTCCGCCTTCGACGGCAAGCCGCGCAGCTGCCGCCACGCCTTGACGAAGCGATGCGCGCACTTGGCGATGAAAATTTTCTGTCGGGTGCTGAGCAAATTCACGTCGTCACCGGCTGCTTCCGGGCATGCGCATCCCCGTCTCGCGGAGGTGGGATTGGTGCCGGTTCATGTGCGCGGAGTTAGAGCGCAGAGGGATCGGAACGCCATCAAAATTTGAGCGCGCCGGGCGTTTCCGCCGGCGCGGCTACTTCAGGTTCTCGCGCAGGAAACGGAAGAAGTTCCCGCGGAAAATTCCGGTGATGTCGGCGGCGGAGTAGCCGCGTTTCGCGAGGAGGTCGTCGAGCTTGGTGAGGTCGGCGATGCTGTCGAGGTCGAGCGGCGTTTGCTCGATGCCGTAGCCGCCATCGAGATCGGTGCCGATGCCGACGTGCTGCGCGTTGCCTGCGAGCTGGCAGATGTGGTCAATGTGCTCGCAGATTTTTTCGATTCGCAGGCCGAAGTCCTGCGGCTTCGAGACTTTGTGATGCCAGCCGTGGACCATCATGATCGCATCGAACGCCATGCCGATGACTGCGCCGCGCTGGACAAGTTCCTTGATCTGCTCGTCGGTGAGCTGGCGGTTCCAGTTTGCGAGCGCGCGGCAGTTGTGGTGGCTCGCCCATACCGGCCCGCTGAAATGATCGAGCGCGTCGCGCATGGATTCGTCGCAGAGGTGCGTGATATCGAGGATGATCCCGAGGCGCTCCATTTCCTTCAGCAGCTCGCGGCCCTTCGCCGTGAGCGGGCCTTCGTCGTCCGTGCCGCAGCCGTAGATCCCCGGTCCGTAGTGGACGGGGCCGAGCGCGATGAGTCCGTCTGCGCGCGATTTTTCAAGATGACGCCAGCTCAGGATCGAATCCGCGCCTTCAAGGCTGAGCAGGTAGCCGATCGGCAAAGTCGCCGCCTCGGCATCGGATGCGGCGATCCATTTTGCGGCGTGCGCCTCGACCTGCGCCCATGTGCGGAGCTGCACCATCTCGCCGCATTCCTCCATCACGCGATAGTATGCGAGCTGGCCCTGCGTCTGCGCCCACGCCTGCTCGGGGCTGCGCCAGCCGGGGAGGTTGTGGAAGCGCGGCGAATAGCGCCCGATCTGCGTCGCGACGATGACGCCAATGCGCCCGCGCCGCAGCTCGGGAAAGCACACGGTGTTGCGCGAGCGATGCCGCTCCGCCGCAGGAAGAATGAACGGATCGGCGAGTTCGCTTCGGCGGATTTTTTCCTGCGTCCATCGCTGGTCGCGGTTGAATTCCATCGCGTTCATCGAGATGTCGAGATGACAGTCGAAGATCAGTTTGCGGGCTTCGGATACGGTGCTCATGGGGTGATGTGCGGGAAATGATTTGCGCGCGAAGATGCGCGCGGCGCTACGGCTTTTTCGCGGTGCTCTGGATGTAAACTTCGCGGAGCTGCTTGAAGTCCACCTCGACCGGCGAACTCGTCATGAGATCGCAGCCGCGGTTGTTCTTCGGAAATGCGATCACCTCGCGGATGCTGCTCGCGCCGGTGATCAGCATCACGAGACGATCGAGCCCGAGCGCGATGCCGCCGTGCGGCGGTGCGCCGAAGCTGAACGCCTTGAGGATGTGGCCAAACTTCACCTGCTGTTCCTCGGCATTCACGCCGAGCACCTCGAAGAGCTTCGCCTGCAAGTCGCGCTCGTGGATTCGGATCGAGCCGCCGCCGAGTTCCACGCCGTTCAGCACGACATCATACGCGACTGCGCGGACCTTGCCGTAGTCGCCGGCTTCCATCGCGGGCACGTCCTCGGCCTTCGGGCGCGTGAACGGGTGATGCACGGCGACCCAGTGGTTGTCCTCTGCTGAAAATGCGAGCAGCGGAAAATCCACGACCCACAAAAAGTTGAGCTGATCCTTCGCCGCGGCGATGAGGCCGAGCAGTTCCGCGCAGCGCAGGCGCACGCGGCCGAGGATTTCGCAGACGGGATCGTGCTTTGCGTCGGCTCCGAAAAACAGCACGTCGCCTTCGACGAAGCCCATGCGCTCGGCGAGCGCCTTTTTCTCGGCGTTGCTGAAAAATTTCACGATGGGCGATTCCCATTCACCGCCGGTGCTCCACTTGATGTAAGCGAGACCTTTCGCGCCGAATTCGGTCTTCACCCACTCCTCCCATTTCTTGAGCTGTTCCTTGCTGAACAGCGCCGCCGCGCCCTTCGCGTTGATGGCTTTGATCGTGCCGCCGCCGGAGGCGACGGACGCGAAGACTTTAAATGTGGACGCGGTGAAAATGTCCGTCAGCTCGACGAGTTCGATCGCGAAGCGCGTGTCGGGCTTGTCGCTGCCGAAGCGGTTCATCGCGTCGGCGTAGGTCATGCGCGGGAACGGCGCGGGGATATCCACGCCGCGCGATTCTTTGAAGATCCGCGAGAGCAGGCCCTCGATGAGCGTCTGGATTTCCACGTCGGTGATGAACGACGCTTCGACATCAATCTGCGTGAATTCCGGCTGACGGTCCGCGCGCAGATCCTCGTCGCGGAAGCAGCGCGCGATCTGGAAATATTTTTCCAAGCCCGCGACCTGCAGGAGCTGCTTGTATTGCTGCGGCGCCTGCGGCAGCGCGTAAAATGTGCCGGGGTTCAGCCGCGACGGCACGAGGAAGTCACGCGCGCCCTCGGGCGTGGGGTTCGAGAGCACGGGCGTTTCGATTTCGAGGAAGCCCTGCTCATCGAGAAAGTCGCGCGTGGCCTTCACGACGCGATGGCGCAGCTTCAGGTTGCGCTGCATCGGCGCGGTGCGCAGATCGAGGTAGCGGTAGTGCAGGCGCAGGTCCTCGTTCACGCTCGGATCGTCGAGGGGAAAAGGCGGCACGTCGGCCTTGTTCAGCACGCGCAGTTCAGAGGCGACGACCTCGATGCCGCCTGTCTCCAGCCTCGCGTTCTCCGTTCCCGGCAGACGCTGCGACACTTTTCCCGTGATCGAGATCACATCCTCGGGACGCAGCCCGTGGCTCTGCTCCGAGACCTGCGCGAATTCCTCCGGCCGAAAAACGACCTGCGTGAGCCCGTCGCGATCGCGGAGATCCACGAAAATCACGCCACCGTGATCGCGGCGCGAATTGATCCACCCGGCGAGCGTGACGCTCTGGCCGATGTGTTCCGTGCGAAGGCTGTTGCAGGATGTGGTGCGGTACATAAAAGGGCGCGGAGAATACGAAGGCCGCGCTGCTTTGCCAGCGCGGAGTGCGGGGGCGGGAGCGTTGTCGGCAGCCGGGACTTTCCTGCCCCGATGCTGGCTCGGAATACGAATGCCAGGACCGGAAAGTCCCCGCTACACCACCCACTCGACGGCCACGCTTTTCCGCTGCTTGAAGCGGTCGTCGTAGAGCAGCTTCTTGTTCGTCGCGCCGTATTCGTGGACGAGCTTCGTGCACTTCACGTCGAAGCAGCAGTATTCCGCGATGTCCAAAAGTTTGCCCTCGCGCCACCAGCGGATCGCGTCGAGGCCGTCGCCGGTTTTTCCCACGCCGAGGCTCGCGCTCGCGACGGCGTCGAGGCCGAGGCGGTGGCCGAGCTTGGCCTCGATGTCCACGATCATGTCCAGCGTGCGGCATTGGTGCGGGAGGTCGAGCACGGTGTAGCCCATGAGCACTTCGTAGTCGAAATTGATCACGTTGAACCCGACGACGAGGTCGGCGCGCAGGAGCTGCTGCACGAGGTCGTCCACGCGTTTCTCGCTGAAGATTTGGTATTCGCCGAGACGCGTGCTGTAGGTCACGCCGAGGCTCATGCCCATGTCGCGCTTCTTGTCCCAGCCACCGACGTCGTTGGCGGTGCGCTGGGTTTCGAGGTCAAAATAAACGATGTCGCGCGACATGCGCGCACGTTGCCGGGGCGGGCGCGGGGGCGTCAAGCGGCGGCGTGTGATTTGCCGCGTTGGACGTTGGATGTTGGACGGTAAACGTTGGAAGTTTGGCCCGCCGCAGGCTCATCACGAATGTCGGCGCGTGTCGCGAAAACGAAAGGCCGCTGCGCGGGGCTCAACGTCCAACGTCCAACGTTTAACGCTTAACGTTCAAAGCAGGACTCTCGCGGAAAACACCGTTGCCATCATCCGTCAAGCGGCGTGCTGGCTTTTCCCGGACACGCGCTGTAAAAGCGCGGCCTGATGTTTTACGACCGAGTCCCGACTCCGCGCATCCTCTGGTGGGGGGCGATCACTTTCTGCGTGATCGCGATCGCGGATTCGTGGTTCCGCTGGGCGACATTCCAATACGGGACTTTCGACCTCGCATTCTACGCGCAGGGGCTGTGGCTCGCGGGAAAAGGGGTGTGGCATGTGTCGCTGCTCGACGTGCCGCTGATGGGCAACCACCAGGACCCGATCGTCTTTCTCGCGCTGCCATTTTACAAAATATGGTCGCACCCGATGCTGCTCGTGATTTTGCAGACGTTGCTGCTCGCGACGATGCCGTTCACGGCCTGGCGCATCGCGCGGCATTTGGAATTTGGCCAGCAGGCGTCTGTCTGGCTCGCGCTGGCGACGCTGCTTGCGCCGGCGACGGGCTTCGTAGCGCTGCATGAATTCCACCCCGAGGCGCTCGCCGCGCCGCTGATCCTCCTGATGTTTCAGGGACGCTTTCAGCGCAGGCCGGGGGTCTTCTGGGTGTCGTTCATCCTCGTGCTCATGTGCAAGGAAAGCATGGGCCTGCTACTCGCGTGGATTTCGCTCGTGTACTATTTCATCGAGCGCGACCGCGACCGCGAGTGGCGCATGGGTTGGAATGTAATTCCCGGCTGCGTGGCCTTTGGGTGGTTCCTGCTGTGTGTGCTCGTGATCGGTCCGGCGCTGAACGGTGGAAGCGTGGACTTTCTCGGGCTGTATGCGCACCTCGGGGATACGCCGGGCGGCATCATCAGCGGGCTCGTCACGCATCCGTCGAAAGGCGCGAAGGCGCTGTGGACCGGGCTCACCGGCGGGAATCTTGCGTGGGGCACGCTGCTGCCATTCCTGCTGCTGCCGCTGCTGCGCCCGCGCTGGATCATCATGGCTGCGCCCATTTTTCTCCAGCACCTGCTGTCGTGGCGGCAGTCCGAATGGAGCATTAATTTCCACTACGCCGCGCCGCTCGTGCCGCTGCTCTGGCTCGGCACGGCGGAGGCCGGCTCGGCGCTTTTCTGGCGCGACATCCTCGCGGGATGGGTCGCTGTCGGATGTGCAGTCGGTCAGCTTTGGTTCGGGCCGATCAAGGAAGTGTGGCACACCGTCATGGGCGCGGGCGATGCGCTGTGGGCGCGGGAGTGGAAGAGCACGATGCTCGCCTTGGTGGAGAAGGACGCAAGCGTGACGGCAGGCATCCCCTACCTCTCGCACCTCACGAATCGCAAACAGCTCTATTCGCTCCACCACGTGCTCAAGGGACTGAAGACGCTCAGCCGTGCCGAATACAAACCGCCGACAGGGATTGATGCCGTGGTGATGGACACCGCGGATCGGGCGACCTTCGATCCGGATGCGGGATATTTTCATCCGCAGCAAAAGATGGGCGAAAGAGTGCTGCCCGCGTCGGATCTGCTCCTGCACCATTTCATGGGCCAGCATCCGTGGCATGTGGTCGCCAGGAATGAACTCGCAATTTACCTCGCGGGCGCGACCGCGCAGCAGCACGAATTCCGCGGCGAAGGCAGAAAGCTCGACGACTTCCACGCGCTGATCGCCTGCGAGGGGATGCCGCCGCGGCCGGGCGATTCCATGCTCTTCGCAATGTCGTGGGAGGTGAAGCCGAAGCGCCAGGCGCTGCTCGCCGCATCGCTCTACCTGAAGTCCGCCGACGGGCATCTCTTTCTCGTCGGCAAAGGGCCCATCGCCCCCGGCGTCGAATCCGGCCGCTTCAGCGAGGCATGGGCCGTGCGTCCGCCGCCTTCCGTCCCGCCGGGGAAATACCGCGGAATCCTGCTCGTGTACGATCCGCTCGAAGCCTCCGGCGCACCAGAGCGCAAGCAATTCAAGCGCGTGACCTTCGATGTCGGCGAATTCAATCTGGCAGCCCGTTGAGATACGCCGTGCTTGAAGGTGACGCGGACTTTTGACCGCAAATCACACGGATGCCACGGATGAAAGCATCCCGCTCTGAAAACCATCCGTGTAATCCGTGGTGATTTTCGCCTTCATCCGAGGGAACCGGGTTTTCTCAGTCGTCGGCCGGCTATTGGGATCGCTTTCGTTCATCGGCGGCCAGCGCCTCCGATTTGCGCCGCACGGTCAGCGCCTCTTCATTGCGCCCGAGCTGGTGCAGGATTGCGGCGAAGAAATCGAGATAGGCGCGGTTCTTCGGCGCGCGTGCGACGGCGACACCGAGCGACTCCAGTGCTTCCGGCCATCTGCCGAGGCTGCCCTCACATCTCGCGGTCTCATAGAATGCGGCGCTGCCACGGATGTCGAGGCGCTGCGCCTTTTTTGCCGTGACGAGAGCCGCCTCGAGTTCGCCCGCCTCCCGTTGCAGCGATGACAGGCCGAGCTGCGAAGGAAGATGCCACCAATGCCCGCGAGCATAGCCCGCGACCACGTCGAGAGCGGCGCGCGGACCTTCCGTGTCGTGCAGCACATTGGCTTCAAAGCCGGCAAGTTCCCAGGTGTCCGGGTTCGCCGGCTTCCACTCGCGCACCAGGGCGAGCGCCTCCGCGCTGCGTCCTTCCTTGTGCAATTGGCCCGCGGCATTCAGCGCCGCATTCCAATTGCGGGGAACATTGGACACAACCGCAGCCGTGCGATCGATGTCCAGCATAGGCTTTGCTTCCTCAACGCGGCCCAGCCTTTGCAGGCAGATGCCCAGGTTGATCCGCGCCGTCATGGAGTCCGGATAGATAGTGAGCGTCCTCCTGTAAGCCAGCTCCTGTTCCGCGAATCGGCCCTTGCGGCCAAGCTCACTTGCATAATAGCTGAGCAGGCGCGCCGAAGCGCCGCCGTCCTCGATCGTCCGCTGGGCGAAGGTCTCGCCGTCCGTCCAGTCAGCCGCGCGGAAATTCGTGCGCGTCGCAAGCGCCAGCACTGCCGCGACACTAAGAGGCGCGATTAGGCATCTTGCCTTTTCGGGAAGCATGGCGATGGCTCCTGCGACAGCCAGAAGGAACCCTATGCTTGCAGTATAAAGCCAGTGCTCGGCCACCTCGGCATTCAGCGGGATCAGATTGGAAATCGGGACAAATGCGACAGTGAACCAAAGGACACCGAAACGTCTGAGGGTTCGTGTCTCTCCACGTTTCATCCAAAGCCAGCCAAACAACGCCAGCACTGCCGCCCCGAGGATCGAAAGGTATTCGGCGCCGATGCTGCGCAACCACGCGGCGTGGCTGGAATACATGTCCGACGGACCGAGCGAACGCTCCATCATCAGACGTGCGGGGGCCACCATCAGCCTGCCGTAATCGCCCAGCGCTCTGAGCGCGAGCACCGTGCGCCCGCCGAGCAGCTCCGGAGCAACGCCGGGCGTGGTCGCGCGGTGTGCGGGCAGCGAGTGCAGGACTGCATAGAGCGCAATCATCGCGGCGAGTCCCGCGATCGGAAGGAGCCTCCTTCGCAGCCGTGTACTGCGGTCGAATAGCAGCGTGTAGATGACAAATAGCAAGGCCCACACAAGCGCGATCTCCTTTGAGCACAGCGCGGCGAGGGCGGCCAGCGCGGCGATGGTGCATAGCGCAATCCGCGCTAACCAGCCGGGACAGTCCCGCGAACGTCTCCATGCAAGCCATGCCCCCATGGCAAAGAGGGCAGCGAGGCTGTCGGCCCGACCTGCGATGTAAGCGACGGCGGCATTATGGACCGGATGCACCAGCCATGTGACGGCGATGAGAAATGCCGCGAACCCCCTTTCATCCCCGCCTTTCCACAAGGCCGGCAACAGGCGGAGCAGCAGCAGAAACAACAGCCAGGCCGCGACGGTATGGATCAGGACATTGGTGCAATGATAACCGACTGTGGACTCACCCCACAGCCAATAATCCAACATATAGGAAAGATTCTGAACGGGCCGGTAGTGGGTCGAGAACGATTCCGTGAAGAGATGCTGCCGGAAGACCTCGGCGGAAAACGCCGGGCTGCGAAAGAACGGGTTCTCACCGATCAGATAGGTGTCATCCCATATCCGTTCGCCCTTGAGGCATGGGAAGTAAGTGCCGAATCCAACGATGGCAAACAAGACCAGGACCAGCCACGGGCGCAGCCATCTGGCAGACGCCGACGGGCGCAGCTTGCAGACGGCCGCTGGACTTGGGCTGGGATTGGTTTCCGTCAAGAGGATGACTGCCGGTGAAGGTTTGGGCGATGACTGGCGGGAATGAAATCGGTTCTCATGCGAACTGGCAGTGGAAGCTTCGGGAAGCAACCGCTTTTTGCCGGAACGGGGATGTGACTCATCCACTTTTGGAATCGGGTTGGGCGCCTGTCCATGCGGCTGACTAAGCATCCATGATGCCAAGGACGTCGGGAGCAAAAAGCAAACACCCGGCCATCCGTGAGGAAGGCCGGGTGATGTGAGATAGAACCGCTCAGGCGGCCCGGAGGTTAACGATAGGGCGACCAGAAGGAGGCCGGGGCGACGTCGGACAGAGCCGTGAACGTGGCCGCGGGAACTTTTGGAGGCGTGTCAATCGTGTAGGTGCCGAAGGACGATCCGAGGATGTCGGTGTTGCCGCTCCCGTGGAGGCGGGTGCCGGTCTTGATGTAGGCCTGGAGGTCCGCGAAGGCCGGGTTGCCGGAGCTCCTGTTGTTCTCGATGGCATACTGGTCCACAGCGGAGTCCAGGATGCGGAGGTCTTCGAGGACCTGGGTGGCCTGCGAGCGCTTGCGGCTGCGGAGGAAGTTCGGGACGGCGATGGCTGCGAGGAGTGCGATGATCGCGACAACGATCATGATTTCCACGAGCGTGAAGCCCGCGTGTTTGGTGTTCAGTTTACGAAGCATGGGATTATGATTTCTGGTTTGTTTGTTTTGTGTTTCATCCCCGCCGCGGATAGCGGTGAGGACAGCAGAACATCATAGCACTCGCGATGCCAACCCCGGTGCCACATTTGAAAAACCATAAAATTCGCATTCATGCACTCTGAACGGAGCCGCCGCCTCATCGCGCGGATTCCCCTCTGGCTGCCCGTCTGGGTGGGCGCATTTCTGGTGCAGTTTTTCGTGCTGAACATGATCGCGGACTCGCGGCATTTTCTGCCGGACGGGGACGACATGAAATTCTACGACGACTGGGCGCGCCGTATCCTCGGCGGCCGGCTCACCGACGGGAAGGCATTCTACGGGCTGCCCGGCTACGCGTATGCGCTCGCGGGCATCTACAAGGTGACGGGCGGCTACGACCACACGTTCTCGCCGTACTTGGTCGGCCAGCTTCAGGCCGTGTTTCACGCGTTCACGGCGACGTGGCTTTTCCTGCTTGGGCGACGCATTTTTGGCGGCACTTCACGGGAGGAAAATTCCCGCGGCATCGCCATCGGAATCCTCGCGGCGGCGGCGTGGGCGCTCTTCACCCCGGCGCAGGTTTTCTCCTCCATCCTCATGCCCACGGCGTGGGTGGTGTGCGCATTCTGGGGGCTGACTTTGTGGCTCGTCTGCATCCATGAAAAAGGGCCGGCGTCCTGGTGGCGACCGTGGCTCTGGATGGGGCTGCTCGCAGGCTTCGTGGCCATGCTCGTCGCCACCATTCTCATGCTGCTGCCGCTGGTCGTCGTGGCCATCGCGCTCACCGTGGCACGCGGAAAACCCCTGAAATCGAGAATCCTCCCCGTCCTCGGTGCCGTCTCCATTTTGATGGCCGGCGTCTATGCGGGCTGCTCGCCGGTGTGGATTCACAATTACTTCATCGCGAAGGACCAGGTGCTCCTCTCCGCGCACGACGGCATCAATCTTTACCTCGGCAACCACCCCGACTCGAACGGCTACACCTCCATCCCGAAAGGCCTCCGCGCCTCGCAGGAGGGCTTGCTCACGGACTCCCAGACCATCCCTGAGACGGCACTCGGCCGTCCCCTGAAGCGCTCGGAGATTTCCGCCTTCTGGAAAAAGAAAGCCGCCGCGTTTCGCAGCGAGCATCCGGTCGCATGGATGAGACTCCTTGCACGCAAGTTTGCGAATTTCTGGAACGCCTTCCAATACGACGACCTCAGCATCCTGAAGCTCCTCCGCGACGAACATGCCACCCCGCCCGGCCTGCGTTTCGGCTTCGCGGCGGCGCTCGGGCTGCCCGGCCTGCTCTTCTGCTGGCGTCGCTGGCCGCGCAGCCGGTGGGTAGCGGGCGCGGTGCTCCTGCACATGGCCGCGCTCCTGCCCGTCTTCATCACCGAACGCTACCGCCTCGCCGCCGCGCCCGGTCTCCTGCTCCTCGGAGCCGGCGGGCTCTGGCTGCTGTGGGAAAATCTTTCGGGTCTCCTTTTGAAAAATACCCGCAGTCCGGGTCAGCCCTTGGACGTTGGACGTTCCTCCTCCCAACTCCCAACCCTCGTCACTCAACTCGCGCTCACCATCGCCTGCGCATGGTGGGTCTCCGTGCCCCAGGCCGACATCGGCCTGTGGTCGCTCGATTTTTACAAGGCCGGCATCCGCGCCACCGACGGGGCCGAGTCCGCCATCGCCCACGCAAAACACGCGAGCGACGCCAAGGACGATCGTCAGTCGGCCCGCCTCGTGGCCGCGAGCAATGCCTACCTTGCCAACGCGCAGCGGAACCTGGAGACCGCCTTCGCCTACGTCCCGCACAACGCCGAGATCACGTTCGCGCTGGGCAACGTGTGGTTCCACCGGCACGACTTCGCCCGCGCGAAGGCCTGCTACGGCGAGGCGCTCCGGCTCACCTTTCAGACGAGCCGCCCACATGACGGCGCGCTGCGCAACTTGGGCATCATCGCACTCGAAGAGAAGCAGTGGAGCGAAGCGGAAAATTTCCTCACCGCCGCGCTGAAAGTCGAACCCGGCTCCGCGAAGGCGTACTTCCTGATCGCCCGCGCCCGCCGCGAATCCGGCAACGTCCCCGGCGCCCTCGCCGCCATCGGGGAAGCCATCCGCCTCGACGGAAAGACCCCGGAATTTCAGAAGCTCCGCGACGAACTGCGCGCCGCCGCGCCCGTGCCGAAATAACCGGCCGCGCGCGAACTTCGGAACTTGATGCTTGGAACTTTCCGCAGGCTGTGAGCTTTGATCCCCGCACAGCCATGCGCGTCGAGATCATCAATACCGGCACCGAACTCATGCTCGGCGGCACCGTGAACACGCACCTCGCATTCATCGCGCGCGAGCTTTTCCCGCTTGGGCTGCGCGTGCAGCGGCAGGTCACGGTGCCCGACGGCGAGGCGATCCGCGACGCCGTGCGCGACACGTTTGGAAACGCCGACATCGTGCTCGTGACCGGCGGCCTCGGCCCCACGACGGACGACATCACGCGCGACATCGTCGCGGAACTGCTCGGCCTGAAGCTGGAGCACGACGAGGAAATCTGGCGCGCGATCCAGGAACGCTTCGCGCGCCGCGGGCTGAAGACGAATGACCGCGTGAAGCTCCAGGCTCTGCGCCCGCGCGAGGCCACCGTGCTCTGGAATCCGCACGGCACCGCGCCCGGCCTGCACGTTCCCGCGATCGAAGAAAGAGGAACGCCGCACATTTTCCTGCTGCCCGGCCCGCCGCGCGAGCTGATGCCGATGGTGCGCGAGAAGCTCGTGCCAATCCTCGCCGCGCTGCTCCCGCACGGTGCGCAGCACGAGATGCGAACGTTCCGCGTGCTCGGCATCGGCGAGTCGGTCGTCGAGGAAGCCGTCGGCGAAGCGCTCATCGCGATGGGCCTCGAAGTCGGCTATTGCGCGCGGCCCGGCGAGGTGGACGTGCGGCTCATTGGCGCCGCGCCCGTGCTCGACCGTGCGGCGACCCTTGTGCGCGAACGGCTGGGAAAATGGATCTTCACGAGCGACGAGCGCGAACTTCCCGAGGTCGTCGTGGAAAAACTGACCGCGCTCGGAAAAACGATCGCAACCGCCGAGAGCTGCACCGGCGGCTTCATTGCGAACCAGCTCACGAATGTCCCCGGCGCATCGAAAGTTTTTCTCGCCGGCTACGTCACCTACGCAAACTCCGCGAAGACCGCCGCGCTCGGCGTGGACGCGGCGCTCATCGCGCAGCACGGCGCAGTGAGCGGACCCGTCGCGCGGCAGATGGCCGAGGGTGCGCTGGAAAAATCCGGCACGACTTTCGCCCTCGCGACCACCGGCATCGCAGGCCCGGATGGCGGCACGGCGGAAAAACCCGTCGGCACCGTTTTCATCGCCCTCGCCGAATGCGGCGCGGAGACGATCGTGCTGCCCGAAAAATTCATCACCGACCGCGAGACCTTCAAACTGCGCGTCTCGCAGACCGCGCTCGATCTCCTGCTGCGCTGTCTCGATGGACGAGATGGCGTCGCAAAGCAGACGACGTAGCACGGACAATCCTGTCCGCGCTACGGATCAGCCCGCCATGCTCGCCGCTTCGAGCCGCTCGGCGAGATCCGCCTGCTGGAGCGAGGTGAGCATTTCGCCGAGGTCGCCTTCCATGAAGCGATCCAGATTGTAGAGCGTGAGCTCGATGCGGTGATCGGTCACGCGGTTCTGCGGAAAATTGTAGGTGCGGATTTTCTCCGAACGGTCGCCGCTGCCGATCTGGCTCTTGCGGTGCGCCGCGTATTTCTCCGCCTCCTCGCGCTGCTTCCTCTCGAGCAGCCGCGAACGCAAAATCGTGAGAGCCTTTTCCTTGTTCTTCTGCTGCGAACGGCCGTCTTGGCAGCGCACGATCGTGCCGGTGGGAATGTGCATCACCTGCACCGCGGAGTCCGTCGTGTTCACGCCCTGGCCGCCGGGGCCACCGCTGCGGCAGACTTCGATGCGGAGGTCGTCGGGCTTCAGTTCAAAATCAACTTCCTCGGCTTCCGGCAGCACGGCCACGGTCGCGACGCTTGTGTGGATGCGCCCCTGCGCCTCGGTCGCCGGCACGCGCTGCACGCGATGCACGCCGCTCTCGAAGCGCAGCTTCCGGAAAACATTTTCGCCCGTGACCTTGAAGATGATTTCCTTGTAGCCGCCGAGTTCGCTCTGCGAGGACTCGAGCGGCTCGATCTTCAGTCCGATGACTTCCGCGTATCGCGAATACATCCGGTGCAGATCTGCCGCAAAAAGCGCGGCCTCGTCGCCGCCGGTGCCCGCGCGGATTTCCATGATCGCGTCTCGGTCATCATTCGGATCGGGCGGCAGCAGCGAGAACTGCACGTCGCGCTGCAATTTTTCCGCGCGCTTTTCAAGGTCGGGCAATTCCGCCCGCGCCATCTCGCCGAGTTCGTCGTTCGCCTTTGCGAGTTCGCGGCTTTCGGTGAGTTCCTTGTCCACCTTTTGAAATTCCTCCCACATCGCGAGCGACTCCTTCAGCCGGCTGTGCTCGCGCAAAATTTCCTGGGCCTTCTTCGGATTGTCGTAGAGCCCGGGCGCGGACACGGCAGCCTCCACCTCGGCGAAGCGGTCGCGCTTGCGATCCATCAGCGGCTTGAAGTCCATGGCGTGTGTGTGGCTTGTAAAAACGAAACGGTGGAGCCGCGCGTGGCGCCTCCACCGTTGCGAAAATCAGAATGTGCGGAGCTAGGCCTTGGCGACCTTTTTGCGGCGCAGCTCGGTGCCGCCGAAGCGCTTCGTGAACTTCTCGATGCGGCCTGCGGTGTCCACGAACTTCTGCTCGCCCGTGAAGAACGGATGGCACTTTGCACAGATGCCGATCTGAAGGCTCTTGCGGGTGGAACGGGTGTGGATGACGGCCCCGCACGCGCAGGAAATTGTCGTTTCGTTGTAGTCGGGATGGATTTCGGCTTTCATGGCTTTGTGCGGAAAAAGGGCGCGCAAACTAGCGGTGCCTGCGCTTTGTGCAAATAAAAAGTCCGGGCATTTCTGAAATCGGATTGGCAAACGCAAATCCGCGCCACATTGAACCGCGGCCTGATGACTCCGCGCGAAAACAGCAATCCCATCCTCGCCTCATGGCGCGCCGTGCTCGCACGGCGCATGCGCGATGCCGCGATTCTGTCGGCGGAAGGGAGGGTCGCGCGCACTTTTGCTGAAATCGAGGCGGAGGCGCGCGGGTTCGGCTGTGCGTTTGAAAAGTTGCCACCGGGCGCAGTGGTCGGCGTGCAGTTTGGAAATGATGCGCGCTTTCCCGCGCTGATGCTCGCGCTGTGGCGGCGCGGCCTCGTGCCGGTGCCGCTGGATCGCTCGCTCGCGCTGGACGCAGTCGCGGCGGCGCTCG
>Ga0209596_1000663_pt1 | contig 31740 bp, 28 predicted proteins | sample M_130807_MF_Meta_FD_187314 | JGI IMG/M metagenome (GOLD analysis project Ga0209596, IMG submission 187314) | Freshwater microbial communities from Lake Montjoie, Canada to study carbon cycling - M_130807_MF_MetaG (SPAdes) (version 2) | ecosystem: Environmental > Aquatic > Freshwater > Lake... | reverse complement strand
CGGCATCTTTGAATGTAATTAGGCAACTGTTACTTTGTAACCGATAAATTGCCTTTGTTATATTCAATAATTCTGCGAAGCAGAATTATGATATATAAATCGGCATTTGAAAGGTTAAAAGGTGTAAAACCGTTAATAAAAGAGAGTTGTTAAAATCTCTTAACCGTTACTAAATCTTTCTGCCACCAACTACACTTGACATCTCCCGATTAAAATCTTTACGACCATTCTTGATTTGAGGCGTTTGTAATTGACGCGCAATATTCGCATTAATATGATTTGCTCTTTGAACACGTTTTACCAACAGTTCATTCTTTGCTTGAGAATGCACAATCCGATCACTAACACTTATTCCTATATTCAGCTTATTTGCCGTCTCACATCGTTTAATAGAACAAGCCTTACATAAACAACCTTCATCCATATAATGATTAAGCTGGATGAAATCAATATGCGCATTTTCAATTGTTAGTTGTTCATAGACTACATATTGTTCTAAACTATAAGGTGTAAAGACTTCAGATGATTTTCTAGTCCATTCATTTATATATTCTTGACGTTCTTGTTCTGAATAGTAATAGTTAAAATACTTACACTTTGTTAGTTCATCTAACAAATTCTTAGGTATTTTATATTCCTTTTTGAATCTTGAATAGAGATCCTTGATTGGTTTGTTTGAACTTTCATAATCCTTTATGGTTCTTATATTTGTGCCAAATATGTTTGTTAGTATGTTGCCCCATAATCCTGAGTCTTTTAAACGTAGTTTAATATACTTGATTCCATTCTCTTGTACTAACAAATATTTACTAGAATAATCAAACTTCTCCGGTATTGTAATCCCATATTTGTCCATAAAGTGATCACCATTTGCTATATATAAAAAAATGTTATTGAAACGATTGATTACCTTATTAAGATTATAGTTGTTTACAATTTCATCTTTATTATTGAAATGATGTGTACCAATCTTCTCAAAATAGGTTGATATTTTACGCTCCACAGGGCTGCGATAGACGTCAATTACGTATACATCGCGTCCTAAATGCTTATTATAAAGGATTATCTCGTTGACTGTGACTCCAGTGATCCTTCCTAAAATTCGCAACATCTCTTCGTCGTGAATATGAATTACACTGATCTTATCTGTTCCAAAAATTCGCAATGAACTAACAATAGAAGTGGAACCAACCTTAGGGGCACTGTAAACAAACACCAATTTATTATTTGGAAATTTATTGATGTTCAGCTTCGCATTGATTTCTATTAATATCCGCATTTTCTCTGTGTTTCTTACAAAGTCAAATATTGTATTTAGTTGATATGCCATACTTATTTATCCTATTCAGATATTTATATTTAAACATTCAAACATATTTACTTCTAAATAAGTTTTCCAATTTATAGTTTTTAATTTATAGTTTTTAATTTATAGCAATACACAAAAATTGCTATAAATTTACTCGGTTTTAATTTACTCGCTCATTTCAGAAACCTGGGCTTGGATCTGGTCCTGATTCTTTGAAGAAATAAAATGCTTGTTCATATACTTCTGAATATTAAAGAAAGTCAGATTGGTGCTCTCTTCGGTTGAGATGCCGAGAAGCGACCTAAGCTTGTCATCGGGTACAATCTTATTCTTGGCATTCAGACTCTGTTCTTGTAAGTTGTTCGTCTTGATGTATTCAGACAATAACTTGGTGACCTCAGTACGAGCAATCTCGGTTCCCTCGGGTCTGTTCATAAAATCACAAAGCTCCTTGGTAACCTTAGTAGGCTTGGCAAATCCAGATGGAGCACGAGGCTTCTTAGGTTTTTCGGCCTTCTCTGATACCTTCTTGACAGGCTTTAGCTGCTTATTAACACTCTTCTCCAGGTTCTTTAGTTGCTGCTGAAGCGAATTCAACTGCATCTTAAACAACGTAATACTATCATTGATCGTAGTAAACGAAGTGGCAATATTACTAATATTTTGACTAGTAGTGGTAGTTTGTTCTTGAGACATCTTGTTGTATACTATATTATGTAGGACGACTTTAAATTGTTTTAATAAATATATTATCTATACATTTTATAGTATAAATTAATTATTATGACACTATCCAATTATAAAAAAATAATATCAATTTCCGTTGTTATCTTGATAATCATTTTTCTAATATACAATTATGTAACCGGTTATTATAAATTTGGCGACAAAATTGGTTCGTTTAAGGGTGTTGACGCTTATTCAAATCAACAAAATAAAACAAATTCATTGGATTCTAATTATTATAATGGCATTTATACTGGACAAAAATGGCAATGTGTTGAGTTTGCTAGGCGGTATTTGATTATAAATGAAGGCATTACATTTAGCGATGTTGATAGCGCGTTTGAAATCCCTAAAGCGCAATTTAAAACGTTAAATGGTGTACTTGTTAAAATGTCAAATGATCTGAAACCGGGCAGCCTAATTGTCTGGCCAAAAGGTAACGAAAAAGGTAACGAAAAAGGTAACGAAAAAGGTTTAACAGACGGTCACGTAGCAGTTGTTAGTTTTATTACTCCATTTGGTGTCACTGTTGTTGAACAAAATTACATTGATTCTTGGTTTCATCGGTTTATCAAGAGAGATGATTTAAAAAATGTGACAATTATTGGATCCCCGCGATAAAATCTTAATATAAGTATTTAATTATTTATTAAATTAATAATTAAATTTATTTTGGACAATGCGTGCTTCTATACCAATTGAGCTAATCGCTACTATTTCATTTGCGCTTAAACAGTCGCTACGCTTAAACCCTATCGGTATTATCTCCACTTTGAACAGTAGCACGCTTTACATAAGGTCTTTTAGTAGTCGCAGGCTTATCAGTCGCAGGCTTATCAGTCGCAGGCTTATCAGTCGCAGGCTTATCACCCCTTGTAGTAGTCGCAGGCTTATCACCACTTGTAGTAGACTTAGACTTGCGTCTCACAACCGCAATCCACTCTCCATCTGATTGCTGAGGCTTAACCTGTCTATTATCAACAGGAGGCCTAACTGATCTAGGAACCCTAGGGCTAGATGATTGTTGTCTTTCTGACGATTGTCTTGACAAAGGTTGTCTAGAAACCGGTCTAGGACTTGCTTCCCCATCTTGAGTGTCCTGTCCAACAGTTTTGTAAGTCGTTCTAGAAGACTTCAACTCATTTCTAGTCTCACACATAAGCTTGCCACCCTTGATACCGCAAACCTCCCCAGCCTGGAACTCGTGCTTTCCACCCTCAACACTAGACAAAGTGAACTCAACATACTCGCCCTGGACTAAATACTTATATTGCTCACCTTCAACCTTTATGGCGCTGTGATGGATAAAAACGTCACTTCCTGACTTGGATCCATCGGTAACAGTTACAAAACCATATCCGGCCTTGTTATTGAACCACTTGACGCGACCTGTAAATTTCTCAGTGTTACTACTTGTCATTCTATTATACTTTATTATATGTAAAATCTTTATATTGTTTAATCCAGAATATATTTAATTAGCTGCGCTTTCTAAGCTTAAATCCTTATATACAGTATCAAATACCTTAATAATTTCATCATAATCGGGACACTCATCAAATTCAAGTGTTCTAACATATATCAACAGTTGTTTTAAAAAACCCGGAATAAGTGGTTTATCCAAATTTGTTAGTTGCTCCTTTTTAAAACACATATTTTTTGAATCAGTTTCTTTATCCCAAGACAATTTACCAAAAAGCATATAGATCATTATATAGATACAAGACTCAACATCATCTCGGCGGCTAGGCTCAACGCCTTTGTGGACGTTTATACTAACAAAATTAGGCGTCCCAATTAGCCTACTTGATCCCTGTTTTATATGATTACCATCATAATTATACCTCTTACTAAATCCAAAGTCAATTAAATACAATTTGTTAGTTGTAACATTCAGCATAAAATTTTGTGGTTTTATATCACGATGTAATAAAAAATGATTATGTAAAACTTGTAACCGTTGGATCATCTGCTTTCCAAGAAGCAGTACTATTTCCATTTCTAGTCTCCCACCTTTTTTAACCAAATCGGAAATAGAATGATCTAACAAATCTGTCACTAAATATGTCACTTTATCCGTTGAACCGTACCATTTAAGCTGCGGAAACCCGTCCAGTTTTGCCAAATATTGGTAAATCTTGGCCTCCGACTTCAAGGACTTATTGTCGCCACTTTTCGGCTCTATTTTGATAGCAACTAGATCACCTGTGCGTATATTTTCAGCTTTGTAAACTTGACCAAAACTGCCTTCATTTAATTTGGCTAACAATTTATATTTATGGGCTAACATTGGATTTGTTAGTTTATATAATAACAAATGTTGTATTTATATTTGTTAGTTACCATAACAAATGTGTTGCTAGGTTATTTGCGCTATATTTATTCTTTTCGCCCTTGTAATAGTCCCCGTCACCATAATAGTATGTGCCTTTTCCTTGATATTCATTTCTCTTAAATTCACCTTCATAATATGGAGGCATTCTTTCCCAAGTCTGTCCAAAAGTCTGTTTACAATAACCCTCTGCGAACCCATCTACAAAATTGCCATAAATATATGAGTCGCCTTTGTAGATATGCTTGGTTCCCTTGCCATTTGGCAGACCATTTTTCCATTCGCCCTTGTATTGCGCTTTTCTGCCTTCAATTGTGTACCATATATTGACGTCTTTCTGTTTCTTTTTCTTGCTCTTTCTCTTTCTCTTTCTCTTTCTCTTGCTCTTTCTCTTTCTCTTGCTCTTTCTCAGCAACCACTTCGTCAACTGGCCGAACAAGGCTGAGATCTACATCTACTTCTCTCAATTTTTCCACCTGCGCATTAAAATATGCGTTTATTCTCCCATAATTAATCACATAAATACACAAATAAATCATTATATATATAAACTTCACGATCACCCTTCTACTAATAAGGGGGTTATTACACGTTTCACAGTAGTCAATACCAGTAGCGTTCATTGTTTTCTTAGCGGTTGTTAGTTTGTTCTAAGGTTTTAATATATTTATAAAAGGACTTAAAGAGAAAAAAAGCAATTCAATTTTTTTTTCAAGGTATAAAAAAAATGAATTCACTTCAAAAAGATATTACTTATTACTTATTTAGATTGGCATTCACAGTGTAAAAAATTGAACTTAATTAATTAAGTATATTAGTTTATTATTAATAATTTACTTCAATGACAACATTAGCCACAAGCATTCCATTAGATAATGTCAAAGAGATTTTATCCTTTAATGACCAAGTTTTAACAAAGGACAATAGAATTGTTGGAAGGCTTGATAAAAATATGCCAATATTTACACTATTATTACAAAAACCACTTATTGAAAGCTCCGGCGGTTTGTATAGATGTAACGGTGTTACTCATATGGTTCAATTCCATTTTGGACACCAAATTTGGTTTGGACGTTTGGGTTTGGATAATGATATATGGATCAATTTTAGAATTCGTGGTCCAAAGTATAGCAGGTCACATAACCCATATATTTCGTATATGCATTTAATAAAATAAAAAACCGGTTTATAATAATTAAATTAAATTAAATTAAATTAAATTAAATTAATAGTCGGTCTTTACCTTTTTAAAAGTCCTTATACACAATTATGGCAATTGTGTACTGTGTCCAATTCGGTACACTTGTGTGCCATCAGGCATGTCTGGTTTATAATCAGTCTTACGCGTCCCAACTATATAGGGTTCTGGTAGCATTACTTTGGCAAATTCCTCAACGGAGTAGAACCCTGATTCAGTCATCACTAATTTGGCGTCCGGTGGCAACTTGCTTAAGGCTTCAATCATTTCGGCTACGGTTAGAGTTGTCACTGGTTTTACTTCTTTCTTATACACTTCATCTACCTCTTCCTCTTTCTCATGACATCTCGGCACTTTTTCTGATTCCCATTTAAGCCTAATCGCCTCATAAGCCTCTTCAATTTTCGCATCAAGCAACTCTTCACTTTCTAATAAAGGTATCATATCTGCTACGCCAGATAACTCCAAAGATGCGTCTCCACAAATGTGGGCATATCCAAGCAACCGGTGAGTTACCAAACGCGCCATCGTCGGGCCTCCATATTCACAATACGCATATATATAGTCCTCAATATAGTACATTTTTTCATCATCATTATCAGGGACCCTTTTACTCCACTCGCTCCAGGTCTCGTCGTCGTTCTTCTTATACGTAATATCTGTAAATGTTGACATCTTATTTGAATTTGTTATTTTATACATTTAAAATATGTTGTAAAAAGTAATTCAATTTTTTATTTTTACATCTTTTTTTTCAAAAAAAGTAAAAAATTGAAATATTTTTTAGTAAAATATGAAGAGTATAAAATAATTAAGTAAACAAGTTAAATTAAATTAAAGTAATCAAGTAATCAAGTAATCAAGTTAAATTAAAGTAATTAAAATGTCAACCAAATCGCAAATTGCTCTATTATACGAAATAGAATTAAAGAGAATTGTTGAGTCTGCAACTCTTTCAAATTCGGAAAAAGTAAAACAGTTGATAAATTTTAAACCCGAACCAGTTTGGAATCAAGAAAATAAAAAATATGAATATGTTCGTGAATGTGGACCAATACGTGAAAAAGTTAAAATGTATAAACCAAAATATTTAGAAAAATTACGTGATAATGATAGTAGAAAAACAAGTCTTACAGAAGACGAAAAATCTATGATTGAACACAAAATAGAAGTTGAAAAAATGTTGAAACTTGATTGTCCAAATAGTAAAAATGGGTTTATAATACTCGGACACGACCACTATGATTCTGAAGAACAAGTCTGTGGGTATACTAAAAACTTTTCTGAAGCACACACTATAGCGCTGGAAGCAGTAACAACTGGACAACACCGAATAAAAGAACACGACTATGATAATGAACAATGTGCTTTTGATTATTCTAGAATCGTAGATCTAGATACACGATTACCGATTGGTACAAAAATAATAGGATATTACTTTGGTGAAGATATTGTAAAAAATCTAAATTGGAATAATGAAGAAATAAAAAAATTGGAAGAAGAACTAGCAATTTTAGAAGAAGAAATACTAAAAGCAGTTTTTGATGAACTAGCAAAAATATAATATTTTACAATAAAAAGTATAACATAAAAATAAAAAAATACACATTAAATTAAATTAAATTAAATTAAATTAAATTAAATTAAATTAATAGTCGGACTTTACCTTCTTAAAAGTCCTTATACAAAATAATAATATATATATTAATAATGTTGCTCACTGTGTCCAATCCGATACACTTTGGTGCCTTTGGATAGTCCACGAATCCGTTCATGTGTCTTACTATTCGTTCCAACGATATATTCTTCTGGTAGCTTGACTTCGGAAAACTCTGAATTAGAGTAGAACCCGCTCTCGGTTATAACCAACTTGGCGTCTGGTGGCAACTTGCTTAGTGCCGCAATCATCTCTGCTGCCGTAATAGTCTTTATAGTTGTATAATCATCCTTGCTTTCATCATACTTCGGGTTCTCAATAATTTCCACCTTCTTTATCGTATATCTGTATTCGTGTGGTCCGACTCCTCCCTTAGGACAATTATACCTACAATATTCAGATCCTTCAACGTTCACTTCAGGCACGGGTAAGTGGTTTGCCCAGTTGTGTATTTTTTTTTGCCTTTCATCTAATTCACCAGGGTAACACATATAATAGTTATCCGGGACAGGAATATTCATCTTTACTATCTTCTTTTTGTATTCACATTCTTCGCTTGAGCAATATCCGTCGTGATCATTTGTCTCTAGTTGTGCCGTAATTCTGGCGAGAAACGGCTGCTTTTGTAGTTCTTTATAAGTTGATTTTACAATAGCCTCAGTCTGGGTACCCATAGATTTCTCTAGTCTCATTTCAAGCAATTTCTGTGCCTGGCGTTTATCATGTTCTTCAATTCTCAGTTCTCTATTATATTCTTCCATTCTTTTTTTATAGTCTTCCATGCTCTGTTTGTATTCTTCGGATTCAAAATATTCTGCGGGTCTATCACGATTGCGGATTCGTCTACCTTCTTCTCCGTTATTAGCGTTAGCGTTCATTGTTTAAAGTTAAGTTAATTTAAAAGTTTGTTAAGTTTAAACGAAGTGGGTTAATATATTTATAAAACAACTTAAAGAGACAAAAAGCAATTCAATTTTTTATTTTACATAAAAATAAAAAAGATACAAAATATACAAACATTATTTACCTTTTAGTAGGTTTGGTGACTGTGTCCAATACAATATACTTGGGTTCCTTTGGGCAGGTCTGTTTCATCCATTTTGTTTGTCCCAACTATATATGGCTTTGGTAACAATATTCGAGCAAACTCCCGTCTAGAGTAGTAGCCTGTCTCGGTCATCACTAACTTAGCATCTGGTGGTAACTTGCTTAATGCTTCAATCATCTCTGCTACAGTAATCGTCACAACTGGTCGCTTATAGGCACCACCATCACGATTATAGTAACCATATTCGTCATCGTAATCGTCATTGCCTGGCCAACTTACTTCCTCGGCATTTTTGTCCACTACTTCTTCCAAATCTTTTTTCGCATCTTCTTCCCTCTCATCTGGTGATGGATCACACGCACCGCAATATGATCTACCATCAACAACCTTGATATATTCGGCAGGCTTCACTCTCTTGGCTTCTTCGTTATTAGTGGTCATTGTTTAAAGTTGGGCTTGGTTTTTATATATTTATAAAACAACTTAAAGAGACAAAAAGCAATTCAATTTTTTATTCAGCAACTATTGTGTTTGTCATTCGGTGTTCTATAATTATTCTGAATGCTAAGTCGCCAAAACTTAGAAACACATTATTCGCAATTAAAATGACGAAATTGTTATCATTTTTCATTTTACTTAGCGCATAGATCAATAGACCAAATGTTACAGTTTGATACGTGTAACTGTAAACTAAACAATCTTCTATTCTGTCAATATTATTTTTTGTATACATCAAAATAACATAATTAAAAAATAATTTGGCAAAATAAAACAATAGCAATACTTGTAATGTTTCGTTGATATTTGTTTTGAAAGCATTTCTTGCTACAACTATATTGGCTATATTCATTATTGAATTGGATAAAATATGGACGACTAATATGTGCGTAAAATTTGTTACTTGTAAATTTTCAAGTTCACGGGCTCTTTGTTGTCTTGGTATTATAACTTGTATAGGCAAAGGTATTTCATAATTGGCTTTGCAATGCGGGCAAAAGTTTTTGTTTTGTCCCGAGTTTAGCAAGAGTACTATACAGCCTATATGATATACTGAATTGGCGCACTTACACGGTAACATAACGTACTGATTTGCTTCTAGATCAAACGGTTCTAAGCATATCAAACATTCCTTGTCTTTTATAAACTCCGGTTCTGGCTTTTCAAATTGTTGCAAAATGGATATTTTATATTCATCATTATTCATTATTCATTAATATTACTAGGTATTATCTGTTTATAATGTAATATAATATTATTTGTCATAATACAATTCAATTACTTCTAACAAGTCCTTGTTTTCATCATTCTCAATTCTTGTAATCTGTTTATTAATTTCCTCTTCTAAAACAATAAGACGATTTAAATATCAATCTTTAAAAAAACGGCGTTAAATCTAAATTATCTCTTTGATTTCCTTGATTTCCTTGATTTTCTGGATTTCTTTGATTTCCTTGATTTCGTCTTTATGCTTTTTCTTTTTCTTAATCCTCGTGCTTCAGTATCAGAATCAGTATCAGAATTAGAATCATCATTAGAATCAATATTGTAAGTAATTGGCATAACAGTAGCACGAGTTTCGGTCAAATAATTCTTAAGTGAAATAATAAAGGAATCTGCTTTTTTCCGCTGGTTACCAGTTGGTTCAAACCTATCTACGCGGTTATCTATGTTTTTCAATTCGCGAAGAATATAGTTCGCTTCAATTCTCATTATTGGAACTCTGTCTGCTACGTTATTCCAGTTAAGACGAAATCTCGGTTTCGGATGTAATAAACTCGTCGCCAATGTCATAGGACCATCGTTCGGATCCCTTCCTTCTAGTTCTAAAAGTAAACGTCTTGCCAGAACCATAATATGAAAAATTCTGCCATATTCTTTGCTATTATTCATTTCAGTAATAAACTCATCTGTATCCATTATATAATATAATTATATTATTTTATATTTTATATTTTGTTATTTTTGTTAACTTTTCTTGCGAAGCTGTTAAAAGTTATTTTATACCAAAATAGGTTCTGCTAATTTTAATTTATTCACCGTTTTATTTTCATTGATTTTCAAATATATAATGCCTTCATAATAATATATATTTGAAAACAACATAGAAAGATTTACCTACATATATGTAGTATAAACATAAAATGGTTAAAATTTGCGACATTAATAATTATCCTTCTGAAAATGAAGAGAAGTACAAGGATCACCTTAATAAGTTTAAATATCCGCTCCATATTTTTCAAAAGTGGGCAATTGAGGCAATTGTAGAAGGACAACACGTGCTCGTAACGGCTCCTACTGGTTCAGGCAAATCGTTGCCAGCTGAGTTCTCTCTAGACTTTTTTGTTAAACAAGGAAAGAAGGTCATCTATTGCTCGCCTATCAAGGCACTTAGCAACCAAAAATTTGACGATTTTTCAAAAAAATATGAGCATATTAGTGTAGGCATTATTACTGGCGATATAAAGACAAATCCCGACGCAGATGTTTTAATAATGACTACCGAAATTCTTTTAAATAAACTCTACCAACTTAAATCTGGAAAAACAGAAATCCTTTTAAATAAAGACAAAAGTGGTGGAACAATTATTAAAAATCCAAGTAATTCATTTGATATGGATATTGAAAATGAGCTTGCTTGTGTTATCTTTGATGAAATACATATGATTGGGGATCCTAGTAGAGGTCACGTGTGGGAGAGCAGTCTTATGATGCTACCTAAGCATATCCAAATTGTTGGTCTATCAGCAACATTAGATAATCCAGAAAGATTTGCGCAATGGTTAGAGACTAGATGCGACAATTTAGAAAAGACTGTTTATTTAACCAAAAAGCTTGTTAGAGCAGTTCCCTTAACCCACTATGGCTTCATTACTGCTACAGGTGTCGGTAAGGTATTTAAGGACAAGGCCACCCAGGAAGAAATCAAACGCAACATTGATAAGCCATTTGTAATCCAAGATGCGTCCGGTGTCTTCAATGATGCAAATTATTCAATGATGAGCAAGATGCTGAAACAATTTGACGACAATGGCATCCGAGTAAAGCGCCAACAGGTTCTAAATAAAGTTGCAGAACACTTGGTTGAAAAGGAAATGTTACCAGCTATTTGTTATGTATTTTCACGAAAACAATTGGAAATCTGCGCTCACGAAGTAACAACAAATTTACTTGAATTTGACAGCAAAGTGTCTTACACAATTGATAAGGAATGCGAACAAATTATCAGGAAACTACCCAATTTCAAGGAGTATATGAATTTGCCCGAGTATTTGAATTTGATGTCATTGTTAAGAAAAGGAATTGCAATTCATCATTCGGGTATGACACCTATATTTAAAGAAATGGTGGAAATACTGTTTGCCAAAGGCACTATTAAGCTCCTATTCGCAACAGAATCGGTTGCTATTGGACTCAATTTGCCGGTCAAAACTTGTATCTTTACCGATATTTATAAGCACGATGGATCTAGTATAAGAATTTTACAAGGACACGAGTATGCTCAGAGCAGTGGACGCAGTGGACGCCTTGGATTAGACACTATTGGTCACGTCATACATCTCAACAACTTGTTTCGCGACACAAATGTTGTCGCATACAAGACAATGATGAACGGCAAGCCACAGACACTCAAATCCAAGTTCAAGATCTCTTACAATCTGCTTCTAAATCTGATTGATATTGGTGAGACCGATTACAGCTGCTTCGCAAAACGCAGTATGATGCAGGGTGATATTGAAGGCCAAGCAAGAGGAATCAATTTAGAAATTGACAAGTGTAAGCAAGAGGTAGACCGCTTAAATTTATGTATTGACACAATGCTGACACCAAAGGATATAGTTGAAAAATATCAGGATCTACAACAAAATAAGGACAAATATGCTAACAAAAAACGCAAAGAGATGGAAAAGGAAATACAGAAGATCAAAGATAATAATAAATATGTGGACCAAGATGTAACGACAATACAAAAATTTTGTGAAAAGGTTGAAGAATTAACACGATTAAACAAACAATATGACGGACTAAGTAACTGTATAAATAATGACGTGGAAAATGTATTATATTGGCTTAGAGAAGAAGAGTTTTTAGTCACTTTAACTAATAAAACTACAGTCAGCAAAGTGTCAGTACCTATGGTACTAAGTGAAGTGTCGCTTTTAAGCGTAACAGATACAACAGTTGTAAGTGAAACATCTGTAGAAGAAGAACGTTTAACTTTAAAGGGCAAGATTGCGTCGTGTTTAAGAGAGGTCCATTGCCTCATATTTGCCGACTTGCTTTTAACCAAACGACTACAACAATTTGACGTTTTAGATCTAATCGCATTATTCAGTTGCTTCACCAATGTTTCTGTACCTGACAACTTAATGGATTACACTTTGAATTCAGAGGACAGTACTATAAAGAAGTTTATCAAAGAAGTCGCCAATATGTACGAAGACAAGAAAGAACTAGAAATTCAAGAGCGCATTGACACTGGAATTGATTACAATATTCATTATGACCTGATAGATTATGTTGTTGAATGGACCCAATGTACAGATGAATCCGAGTGCCGACTACTCTTAGATAGAATTGGTACAGAAAAGGAGATCTTCTTGGGCGAGTTTGTGAAGGCGCTTCTTAAAATCAACAACATTGCGTCGGAAATGGAACGAGTCGCAGAACTATTGGGAGACGTTGAATTCTTACATAAACTGAAGCAAATACCGGAGCTAACGTTGAAGTTTGTGGCGACGAACCAGTCTTTGTATGTATAAGGTTTTACCGAAAAGCACTTATAAAAGCAATCCAAAAAAATTGATTTAAAAATAATTATTAAATCAATATATTATAATTTACAATGTCATACTTCGTTTCTAAAAGCAAAAAAATAATAATTGAATATATCTGGCTCGGCCTAGATAATGAGATTTTTAGTAAGGTACGTGTTCTTTCTGCTAGGCAATTAGTAGATAATAGAAACAGTGAATATATAAATATTAGAGATATTCCTGATTGGGATTTTGATGGTAGCTCTACTAGGCAGGCGACTACAGAATCATCCGAAGTTATATTGAAGCCGTGTTCTCTATATAAAAATCCATTTTGTAACAAGGAATTACAAAGCTTCTTTGTCTTGTGTTCTACTTATAATCCAGATGGTAATCCTCTGGAAAGCAATACTCGGCATAACGCGGTAGATATATTTTTAGAAGAAGCGGTGTCTGATCAAGACATATGGTTTGGAATTGAATTTGAATATATGATGTATAACAAGGACACTGAGCAACCGATTTCAGAAAGTGTTAATGGTAGAACAAACTACTGCTCTCCTATTGCGTCAGGTAAAAAGATCGTAGAAGAGCATATGATGATGTGTTTGGAAGCAGGTATTGGCTACGACGGCTACAATTCAGAGGTTGTTGGCGGTCAGTGGGAATACCAGATTTTCGGCAAAGGCATTGCCGTCGCAGACCAATCTATTATTGCGCGTTATATATTGGAATGCGTAGCTGACAAATACGACGTATATATCAACTGGCATCCGAAGCCATTTCCAGACAAAAACGGTCAAGGAAAACACGTCAATTGTTCTACCAAGGCAATGCGAGAGCCAGGTGGTATTTCAGCAATACACACAGCAATTGAACGCCTTAGTTTAAAACACGATGAACATATGAAGGTTTATGGCAAATACAATGAACTGCGATTAACTGGCAAACACGAGACGTCTAGCTTCTCAAAATTTACAAGCGGACAAGCAGACAGGACGGCATCTGTTCGTATTGGTTCTAGAACTGTGAAGGCGGGGTGCGGTTATTTTGAAGACAGACGTCCGGCGTCAAATGCCGACGAATATTTAGTTATAGCCAAGTTGGCCGAAACTATTTTATTAGGTTAATGTAAATGAAAATATCATTTGATTTCAATTCCACTTTTATTCATATATTTAACGCATTTTTTAGATCCATTGTATTCAATAGCACGTGTATCGCTATATTTGGTCTCATCTATTTTTTGGTTTCGACTAACAATATGGCACCTGGACAATATTTCATTTTGAGCACTAAGGCGCAGTTTTGGTTGCCGACTCAAAGCGATCATTTGAATAATATTGAAAAAGATGTAATACTTTTTCAGAAGGTGTTTGGACTCATCGGATACACGATCATTATATTACGTTTTTCTAAGAATTTATTCTGAAAAAATAATACATACAAATTTGTTTTGATTTATGTATTATTTATTATTTATTTTGTTGTTTGTTATTTCCTTCTAGTATTTTTTTTAATACCTCGTTTCTTAGTTTTTAACAATTTAGAATTTTTACCACGCTTCTTAGACTTGAGTTTTTGAACTTTCCTTTTTATTGAACGTTTTTTAGCCTTAGACTTAGTATTAGTCTTAGGTTTCGGCTTTTGAACCTTTCTTTTTAATGAACGCTTCTTAGGTTTAGACTTTTTGACTCTTCTTACCTTTCTAGTTTTACGTCCTTTAGATTTTTTGACACGCTTTTTCGACTTGTGTTTTTTAATCCGTCTCTTTCTTGAACGCTTGGAACCTCCTTTTTCTTGCATAGCAGTATTCATATCGTCTCCTTCATCATATCCTTCATCATCTGAATCTTGACCCATAACAGTATTATTATTATTATTATTACTACTACTACTATTATTATTATTATTATTATTATTATTATTATTATTAGAATTATTGGTATTATACCAGGTACTGTTTATTCCGTATTCCATATCACCCGTAGAAACATAAGCTGATCTGTCTTCTCCATAACCAGTTTTACTACGGCCAATGTCCATTATAGAAGGCCTTCCAAAATTTGGAAGGTAAGACAAATATGGATTAGCAGTATTTGATGCTCTAGTAATACTATTACTATTACTATTACTATTACTATTATCACCAATCCATCCGCTTTGTAGTTCTAATCCAGTTGGATTGTAACTAGAACTACTTGGAAAATATTGGTTTTCAGATAATCCAGAACCCATAGTATCCATATTATAATCTATACCTTCAGCTTGAGCTTGAGCTACACTATTAATCTTAGAACTAAGATTACTGTTAATTTGAAGTGGTAGAATTTTCGCTGTATCAAGTTTGTCCTGTAAAAGTGTTATTATTTTGACTGCGGGTTTGTTATTAAAATTATCGGCGTCACTCATCCTTTCTGACAGTCTATCATATTTATTATAAATGTCATTCACTTCTTGTAAATTATAGTTTAGGTCAGTAAAATATGTTATAATTTGGTCTTTTTTTGACATTTGTGTCAGACTTCGTAATGTGTCTGCTTCTTTTTCTCGCCTTTCTGCGTCAAAAAATCTTTCTGCAGTGTCCTTTCTTTGTAATCTTTTTCCCATCGCCTCTCCCGCAGGCGTCGTACTTTCTAAATTTGTTTCCATATTCCCTTTATTACTCTCTTCTAAACTTTTGTCTACAGCATTCTTCATTTTTATTAGTATAGTAGAAGCAAAAATTTCTTTTAGTCCCGAGTCAGTAGTCTGAAGGTTCTTCTTCATCAGAGCTCCAAAGTCTTCTCCGAACGGTTCTGAATATTGATCGGATATATTTTGTGCAGAATTAACCAAAACTGTCATTAATGCTTCTATTACACTACACATTTTTTCATTTCCTGAAGATGATGAAGAAGAAGAAGAAGATGATGAAGAAGATGATGAAGAAGAAGATGTTGAAGTTAAAGTATTACATTTTTTTTGAGACTCTGTTCCAATTAAGTCAATAATGCTGTCAAGACTGGCTAATGATGCTTTTCTGAAATCCTCGACCTTAGTAGCCTTTCCCTTATTATTATTTATTAATTCTTTTCTTAAACGGTCTAACTCTTCTAGTTTTGGTTTAATCTTTATAAGAAGTTCGTTGCCAGAATTATCATTTATTAGTTTTTTAATAGATGAGTCTGGTGCTTTATAAAATATATTTAATAGTTTTGCCATTATTCTAAATCCATTGTTGCCTTGATTTCCCCTATTATAGTATTCACTAAACTTAACCATTTTTCTAATAATTGAGTTATCTGTTCTAAGTTGTGCCAAGGAACCAGGTATAAACAAGTTTTCAGGAACAACTTCTAATAAACAATTAGTTGGGCTTAAATCTAATGTTTTTTTACTAGCTGGGTCAGAATTTTCTGTTACAATAACAACCATAAATTCTTTTTTGTCCCTACCAGCACCCATATTAAATTTATAATACGTTTCGCTATATTTTCCTCCTTCCAAATTATAGCAACTACTATTAGCTGCAGCATCAAATAGACATGCTGCTCCGTATCTTATTTCAGTAAACTTATTTTCAATAACAATACTACGTAAATCTGCATAATCTATGTAGCCTTTTTTAACATTTTTTAAAACGCTTCTACTACTTTGTTCTTGGTTCAAAGAATGTACTGTAAAATCTATAGAAACAATAGTTGTTGACGAACCAATTGGATTATTATTAGTACCTCCAACAACACTAGGATTTAATTCAGTATTATACATAAAATCCATATTGGGATTATTTGTACGAACAACTTGTAATTCCCATTTATTCATAGCGCCTGATGTTTTTACCTGTACAGCTGTGCAAACCTTACGTCTTACTTTCTCATTTACTACCCACACATTTTCATCAGTAACTTCTACTTTGACTTCAGTTTCTACGGCGGACGCTGCTACACGCCCCGATTTTCGAGGGTTTTCTTCACCTCCACTAGCCTTATTGGTTTTGTCATCCATTTCATCGCTCCCCAAGTCTCTTTCCACCTCGCTTCCCACATCGCTCTCCGAATCCATCGACACAATTTGTTTTTCACCTTGGTCTGAACTTATTTTTAATTCTTTACGCAAGATAACCTGTTGAGGATTTGCATATGCCCAACTATCCTCTTTTGGAAATATGTTTTTCATTAATTCGTTCACTAAAAATCTGGCCATTTCAGCTTCTTGATCATGACCTTTACAAACGTCAGTTAACGAACATTTAAATTCTGTTTTTGCATTTTTTGACCATCCAGCCCATAGTTCGTCTATATTTAATGTTGATAGTTTAACACATTTTTTATAAAAATCTACTGATGTAGCAATTGTAGCACACCAGGCAGGAATTTTAAATTCTTCAGAATATTTGGTAGTTGGAGTTAAACTAGATAGTTGTCTGTTAGACAGCAATTGAGACAAATATGAGTTGTTGGTTTGGTCGGAAAATATGACATTTAAATCTGTTATGAGACTACCAAAACATCCTAAAATTAACTGTAAATAGTAAATTGTTTCACCGAAGACATCATTCATATCAACACGATCGCCTGCCAAATCTCTCTTTAAAGATTCAGTGGCTTTTAATCCGTGAATAAACTTTAATGAATCAAAGCTACTTAGTATACCAGAAATCATTCTTTTTTCATCTAAGCTCATTTGACTTTGTCCACCTTGGACAATTGCTGAAGAAGTACCATCCTGCAAAAAAGCTGCCACATCCTCTTCTTTTAATTGTTCTAACACATTCAAAACGTTAGTAGGGTCCAATATTTCAACGCTAGTTATCTCAGCATTTCCAGTTTTTTTAAATCGGCCCCAAGAAATTACTGAATCAAATAATACTCTTAATTCGTCAAAAAAATCATCATCCCAAAATGTTTGCTCTTTTACATATGGAATATTTGTTGCATGCCACAAACTACGTTCCCAACTTGTAACAAATGTCTCCTTTGCAGTACTAATTCTTGCCAACAAAGTGGTACCTGTTTCATTTCCGTTAAAGTATTGTTTTTGTTCAGACAAGGCTAACATTGATGCAACCATACTGTCTTCATAAAATGATACAGTATAACGTCCACCCTCTGCATTTTTTTTTGGCAAGCAAGAATAAGAATAAAAAATTTTATTTTCTAAAACCAATATTTCCTGTAAAAAAGATGCGATTGTATCTGAACTAAGCATACACGCAATTGGCATAGCGGCAGTTGTTTCATAATATTCACATCCGGGTACTTGACGTATACTTACAGTTGGAACACTTATTCCTCTACCTTTATTTTTTAATGCCATAATTTTTAAAATTAAAAATTTTATAAGTTCTGAACCTTGTGATATATCCGATAATCCTTTGGTATCTAACCACGCAGTAATAGTCAACAACAATTTCGTATATTCCAAATCGTCAAGATTTTTGGTTTTTTTATCCGCCTCTATTGCTTCAAAAAAGGTACGAAGTATGATTTCTGCTTGGTTTGTATAAGATATTTCAGGTGCTTTTTTTTTATCAGTCGCTTTAGCGGTCTTATCACTTCTAGCCGCATTAAATATGGTATCTATTATATCGGTGTTAGTATCATATTGTTTTGCATCAAGCCGACTACTTTTATAAAGATAATCATTCGCCACTTCCAAAGCCTTTGATAATGTACCATTTGGATTCGCATCTCTATGTTCTACAGAATTTACCATCCCGTCTTTTGAAAGCAAATCAGTACCAAGACTCATTGGTGGTCCTCCAAAACCACTGCCAGTTATACCAGTTGTTTCGAAACAACCAAATGTTCTATATATTAGTCCTGGGGCTTTTGGATAATTTGTACTTCGCAGTAATGATTTTACACACATATTTAATTTTTGTAAATCATCTGGCACCGCTTGACCAGATTCTTCAACCAAGTCATAAATAAGTAAACTACTGGATGGTGCTTTTGCTGCTGCTTTTGATGACGACCTACCATATGAACTTGGTGCTTTTGCTGCTGCTTTTGATGACGACGACGGTGCCACATTCATATAACTACTGGCTCCTGGTGCTACTTTTTTGGCTTCTGGTGCTACTTTTTTGGCTTCTGGTGCTACTTTTTTGGCTCCTGGTGCTACTTTTTTGGCTTCTGGTGCTGCTTTTGATGACGACGACGGTGCCACATTCATATAACTACTGGCTCCTGGTGCTACTTTTTTGGCTCCTGGTGCTTTTGCTTCTGCTTTTGCTTCTGCTTTTGCTACTGCTAAAGGACCTCCCTTTTTAGGGAAGGGCAACGGAAAAAGTGATACTGCTGACGCAGTTGACGCCTGGAATTTAGGTTTTGGACTCCAAGGACTCGTAACTTCTGACGCCTGGAATTTAGGTTTTGGACTCCAAGGACTATTAACTTCTGAAATGTCTCGTTTTAGCCGATTGTTACCAAGTGTCATTTCAGGTGAATGAGCTAATACTGAGGATGTTATCATTTCATTATCATCGTCTATTTTCTCTTTTGTCTTATTTTTACCAGGATTTTTTGTCGCTTTTGATGTTACTGCTGCTGCTTTTTTCCCTGTGTTTCCTTTTCCAGACATCGTATAATATATATTATATTAAGATAATTCCTAAAATGAAGTATAGAAAAGTTGTTTAATAGAAAAGTTGGTTGTAATAAGATTTTCTAAGATCAAAATATAATTGTGCCTATATTATATAATTTTGTAAAAAAATGATGTAAAAACATTGTTTATAATGTGTTACCATATATCGTAACAAAAATATAGGTGATTATATCTTCTATTTCTCAGTAACAAAAAATTTCCAAAAAGTAAAAAGGGAAATGGATTTTGGACATTTATAAATGTCCAAAAACGAAAACCCAAAAAAGTTTTGAAAAAGGGGTATTTTTTCACTTTTGTACCATAATGGTAACAATTATTTTTTCTGGTTTCCAAATTTTGTTACGCTAATTTTTCAATATTTTTCGGAGGAAATTGCTACTTTATAATATTTCCATAGTTTAGGAAATAATGGAAATTTCAGAGAAATCAAAAACAATCAATGAATATTGTTGTTCAATTTGTGACTATACTACTAGCAAAAAATTCAATTATAGTAAACATATATCTACAGCAAAGCATACAAACAGTGTAAATGGAAATCAAAAAGTAGCAAAAACGGACAAAAATGTAGCAAAAGTAGCAAATTTTAATTGTAATATTTGCGGAACCAAATTTGTGACAAATAGTGGCTTATGGAAACATAATCAGAAATGTAAAAAAACGGAGGAAACATACAGTATTGTTTCAGAAACAAATATTGAAGAATATGATGACAGTGAGGCATTACTAACAGACAAAGATATAATCAAAATGTTAATAAAGGAAAACCAGGAATTCAAGAGTCTCATAATGGAACTTGTAAAGAAGGATCTTGGAGCAAATATTACAAACAACAATACAAATAATAATAATTGTCACAATGTGAACAATTCATTTAATTTGAATTTGTTTTTGAATGAAAAATGTAAAGATGCTATCAATATTGACGAATTTGTTGATAATGTCAAGATGAGTTTATCTGATTTAGAGAATTTTGGACATCTAGGTTATGTTGAGGGTGTTTCTCAGATTCTCATTAAAAATTTGAAAGATCTGGATACATATTCCAGACCAATCCATTGTAGCGATTTAAAGAGAGATGTATTATACATTAAGGAAAATAATGAATGGACAAAGGAACAAGAAGATAAACCAATTTTGAAGGATGTTATTAAACAAATTGCTAATAAAAATATTAAACAGATCCAAGATTGGAAAAATTTGAATCCTGATTGTACTAAATCAGACTCAAGAAAAAATGATCAATATATTAATATTGTTATGAATTCAATGTCCGGTGGCACAAGTGAAGAACAACAAAACAACATATGTCAAATCGTGAAAAATGTCTCCAAGGTGGTGGCTATTGACAAGAACACTGAAAAATAACCATTTTTTATCTAATAAAATATGTTACCATATATGCTAACAAAAATACAGGCGATTATATTCTCTATTTCTCAGTAACAAAAAGTTTCCAAAAAGTCAAAAGGGAAATGAAAAATGGACATTTTTAAAAATGTCCAAAAACGAAAACCCAAATAAAGTTTCAAAAACGACCCATTTTTCGCTTTTTTGACCATAATGGTAACAATTATTATTTCTGTGTTGAAAAAACTGTGACGATATTTTTTACAGTTTTTTCCCAAAATTATTGTCTAATTATATTTTAGTGACGCTAATGACCGAAAAAAACGCCGAAAACGCCGACAAATATGTATGTCAAAATTGTGACTTCTCGTGTCACAAAAAAAGCGAATGGATCCGACATATTTCCACTAGGAAGCATCAGGTTCCTCAAAATTTGGTGACGCTTGGTGACGATTTAGTGACAAAAAACGCCGAAAACGCCCCAAGTTTAGGAAAATATATGTGCCAAAAATGTAACAAAGTATATAAAACGCGAAACGGAATATGGGTTCATAAAAGTAAATGTAGCGAACAATCTTTAATACATTCAAAAATAGAAGCAGAAATAGAATCCAAAATAAAAAACAATCTATTGGAAAAAGAGAACCTAATTGAATACCTTATCAAAGAAAACCAAGAGTTCAAGGGGCTCATTATGGAGCTAATTAAGAAGGATCATAGCACAAACAATATAACAACTAACAACAATAATTGTAATAATGTGAATAATTCATTCAACTTGAATCTGTTTCTAAACGAAACGTGTAAAGACGCGATTAATATCAACGAATTTGTAGACAATATCCAGATGAAATTGTCCGACCTAGAGAACTTTGGGCATCTAGGGTATGTTGAAGGGGTCTCACGAATACTAATAAAGAATCTAAAGGACCTGGATATAGTGAAACGTCCGATCCATTGCAGCGATTTGAAGCGCGAAGTGCTGTATGTTAAGAACGAGGATAAGTGGACAAAAGAAGACGAAACGACACCCATATTCAAGTCAGCAATCAAGCAAGTCGCAAACAAAAATATAAAGCAAATCCCGGTCTGGAGAGATGAGCATCCGACCTGTTTAGACCCGCAATCAAAGCAAAACGATGTTTATTTGAAAATAGTATCCAATTCAATGTCAGGTGGATCGCAAGAAGAGATGAATAAGAACTATGATAAAATAGTAAAAAATATAGCAAAGGAAGTTACGATTGAAAAGAAATAACTATTTGATGTCAGTTTTTATCTATAAAATAAATAATAAAAACGTCATTCTCAAATGTTTATAACTAACATCCTTATGGTAAAACCAAGGGTTCGCCTCAGCCGCCATATAGACTACTGCTGTATTGTTCGCGCTCCTTATTGCCGCCAAATTCAGGCATTTTAAACCCGCCTCAGCCGCCAATCTTCGTCTTCTTTCGTTTATTCTTGCGACTGACTCGCATACGCCGTCTTTTGTAACTTCTAGCATGTACTCTCTTGTATCGTCTAGTTTTAACCATTATATAATATATTATGATAATATTTATTATATAATTTTTTACGCCTTTTTCCGAACAGACCGTCTTTTTTTAAATCGTCGTTTCTCAGTTTTACGTACAAATCTAGAGCGTCTGCCACCACCAGCAGCCTCTTGTCCTAATTCTCCTACTTGGGTAACTAAATCCATAGAATTGATTAGATCTTTTACACCAACAGTTCTGGCATCTTTTTTTGCTTCAGCTAAAACATCTTGAGTATTTGGTTTAATATATGAATTGTACTCTTTAGTACAAAGTATTGCTTTCCATATAAGTATATAATTGAGATTATCAAGTATTTCAAATTTCTTTAAAACAGAGTCTAAATTACTTTTTAATAAAATTATATAACTATTAACAATAGTTAATATATTGTTAATTTCAGTAATATAATAGGCCCCGGCAAATTTTCTATTGTAATTTCTAAGGAGCGTTTTACTTGACCATTTACCGGATTCAATACGTTCCGATTTTTCTTTTCTTAATAAATCGCCAAAAGCATTACCAGTTAGTGATGGCTCCTCTATTATTGCGTCTAATATTTTGGTTTCCATTATAGACAATAAAAGCTGGATTAATTTTTCAATTTGATATCGTAATTGTGCTTGCATAATAGAATTAATTTGATATTTACGTACTTTGTCCTTAATAATATTTCTAGCTGAACCTATTGATAAGTCTACTACGGGTGAAGTCGCTGCTGTTACATCTCCAATAGACTTGTCAACTGGAGATTTAGTATTTGCTGTTATAGGTTGGTATTGTATATTTATCCCACCACTACCGTCATCTATGTCATCATTGCTTTTAAATAATAGAAGGTTTTGACTAATATTACCAATACTATCTATTATAGCACTATCACTTTCTGAGTCATTAGGTCTTTTCTCAAATATACTACAGTCATTATTTGGATCGTTAAAATTTTCAATAATTTGATATGATTTTTCAATCAAACAAAATAATAAATAGCAATCCATAATGATAAATATAGCATCTTGCATCAATAAGCGCAATAACAAATTAAATTTGTATAAATCAAGCATCTTGTTTGCGATCAAAAGAGCACCAGCTAGCAAACCAGCAACAGGCATACCAATACCAGTCGCAGCAAGACCAGTTATAATACCAGCAGCAACAGCAGTCGCAGATGAAGCGATATATGCGTTACTCGCGGAGTCTTGTAATTTATCTCTGTCGCCGACTAGTTTTTCAATGCCAATTTTTTGTCTTGGTACTTCTTTTTTTCTTGGTACTTCTTTTTTGTCTGTCTGATTCGTAGATTTTTTTACTTGTATCATTTCTATTCCTATATCACCAATAGGTTCTACAATAGGTACTACAGGTTTAGAAGATCCAAACGGTCTATAACCAAAGATTGTAAGACCACCTTTTTGCCGCTTCAAATAATTTCTACGTTTACCTTTAGTTTTATTCCTATATTTTCTTCTTTTAGTTTTAGTCATTGTTATTCCTAATATATAAAAATAAAATAATAATATTTATCATTTTATTGGACTAAATGTAACCGAATTTTCTTCTTCATTTTATATTCATTATTGAAGACAAATAGTTTAAACTGGTACTCTGATAATAATACCAATTTGCTACAAATTACAAACGAAGTGGTCTTCAATTCAGGTAAATACAAATTGTATTTATAAAGGCCATTATCTAGTGCTTTTTCATCAAAGCAGTAACCGCTATATCTTGCCAAAAGAGAGTCAGGATTTTTATAAAATATATTTAATAAGTTACATTCATTTTGAACGCGCCTCAAAAGCTTCATACTCGTGTTAATATAATCAACATCTTTGATCCAATTATCGTAAAATTCTAGAGCCGAATCAGACAACTTAAATCCGATAATTTCTTGAAATTTAATCATATTCAATATGTCAACGAGTCGGCGAATGGGAGACGTAATGTGAACATAAGCGTCTAGTCCAAGAATGGAATGGCTAGTCACTTTATCTGATGTGACGTATTTGCCGCTTGTAGTACGGTAAATATTAATGAACTGTAAAACATCAGTTGGCATAGTGTTATCAAGTGAAACGTCAGAATTATTAGTAGTAGTTGACCGAAAGATTCCGACTCCATTTACAAGTAAATCCTTCGCAGCCAAGTGGTTCATCAATATCATCAAATAGCAAACGACGTCGTGACTGTCGCTAATATTCCCAATATATGGATACTTGGCGACCATTTTTACAACAATGGAGAATAATGATTTATACAATGGACTCTGAATTAAAGCACGTTCTTCGTAAGCAAAGTTCTTAAATACCTTGATAATCGTGTTACAGAACTTCTTCGATACAATCTCCCCCTCCAAATTAATCTCCAGGTCCAAAGTAAACGCAAATCGTTGCGCCCCCTCCTGTAAAGAGCACAAGCAATCGGACAACAATACAGGCAGCATTGGGCGCTTCTTGTCTGGCAAGTAGGCGGTGCTGGTGCGTTTGGTTAATTCGGACCAGAGATTTAGGCGATCCAGGCACAGCGGCACATTAGCGATATAGATGCTTACAAGAATATGCTCATTTTCAACAATTTTTATACTGAATGCGTCGTCAAAATCAAGGGATCCTTCGGGGTCAATTGTGAATACTTGCCAATCGGAACGGTCTTCTAATACCAGGTCCCTTTTTTTATTACCATTTATAGCAAGAATGTCTGGAATAAATGTCTCTTTTTTAACAGCTAAATCAGTCAAACTTTTATTGACCGTTTTGTTGAATTTGGTCAAGGACATATTGAGACCCTTACAGAAGAGTTGATATTCATAGAAGTTCTCGGGCACATCTACAGGTCCAATCGCATTCGTAAGGACTCCATTCGGGTGCTTGTTATCCCAATTTACAAACTGAATAGTTACATATTGGTTAATAAATACCTTGGAAAAGCCCATATGTTTGATTTCATATGGCACCAAAAACGGCGGCAGTCCAACGTCATCTGGTACGCATTTGTAAAGCAACTTATTATTATTTGGATGACGACCATACGTCTTATTACCGTCTAAAATCAAGACGGCTGGTATATTATTCGCACTTCTAACAGAACTATGGATAATATTGACTTCATTTGTTTCATTATTTATATCAAAGATATCGTTTGAAAACAGTTTCAAACCAGAGGGATCCAAGAATTTTAACTCCATTTTTAAACCATTTTCAATAGTCCACTTACTATAAGTTCTATCTGCTATAATTATTTTATATGACATTTATTTCTATTTCTATTTCTATCTAGTTATTTATGTAGTTTAGTTATAATATATATACTTAAAAGCCTTTAAGTGTTTTATATATATATTATAAGACACCTTTTCATAACATTTGTGAAAAAGGTTATAGTAGCTAAAAATCAATAGTTACAGTTTCATTATTATTATTATTGTTATTAATATTGTTAATAATTTCTAATGTTTGTTCTATATTTTGAATATCAGTTTGATTTACAACTGTCTCGTCATTTTTTAATTCAATATTACTAACTTGTTCGTTACTAGTAGGTTCTTCACTCTGTATTTCATCTTTTACTTCCTTATTTACTTCCTTATTCAGTTCCTTATTCAGTTCCTTAATGTCAATCTTTTTCGCAATCTTGCGCTCCACATTCTGGTTCTGTAAAGCATACATAAAAATGTGCGGACTGATCGCAATGTTATTCATATAAGTTCTATAATTGAAGCAACTAACACTTGTATTCTCGGCAAATTTGAACGAATACCACCAATAAGCCGGAATAAACAGGAACTTGCCCGGCGTCAATACAATTTCAAGGCACTTCACTTTGTCAAAATCCGCTCTAAATTTACTCTGCGGTGTCCAAGGATTGATCGGTGACCGGAATTCAAGGTTCTCATAATCGCTTACTGGATACAAGTATTTACTGCTCTTGGGAGGCATCATTTTCACCTTTACCGATCCCTGGGTCACTAGAAAGTAATTCCTATAATTGATGTCGTAACGCAGCGGTGTTTCCACTCCAGTAGACCCCATTAGAACATCGTAGTTACAATTTGAGACGAGAAATGGTCTCAGGAATTCGTCGTTGTATGTGAAACTCTTTTTGGCGCCTGTTTCCAATAAAAAGTCACAGTTGCCTTCACTGAAGTAGGACGCATTTTTGTCCTCCGCGAACAATTTTGAGGCCATATGTAGGGTGAGAGGAAGAAGCATAGAATCTGTCTCTAAAGCCTCGCGAACCTTGACCTCAAATATGGGGTAGTTTTCTAAAAGAAATGCCTTGTTAGTTGTCTTGGTGATTTTCTCAGTGTCTTCGTCGCAGTCAAATAATACAGGTTGCCTTAAGTCGCAGATTTCCTCCATTTTGTCTTTAGAGGCTTGCTCAATTTCGTAGATCTCTAGTTCATTACTTGTCTTAAGATGGAACTGGATATGGAGGTAGAAGAATAGAATTACACAGAAGATGAAAAACGCTATTATTATTTTTAACATTATTTGTTACATAAAAATAATAAATTATTTTGTTAGTTTTTACGAGCAAAGTTTTTACGAGAAGAGTTTCTACGAGAAGAGATTCTACGAGAAGGGTTTCTTCTACGAGCAAGGATTCTTCTACTTCTTTTACCTTTCTTCCTACTACCGAGTTTCCTCTTCTTGCTCTTTTTGATTCGTTTGTTGCGTCTAGTTCTGCGACCACCACTAAATTCGTCGTCCTCATCGTCTGGTTCTCTTTCATTTAATTTAACAATAGACATAAAAGCGGTCCAAATATAATCTTTTATTGTTTTGACAGCATATACAACCGTTCCAGAAAGACTGTTTTGTTTGTCTTCTATTTTTTCAACAGTTTTTTGTAAGGTATATTCAAGCAATCCATTTTTTTTCAAATATAGTAAATTAGCTTCTGTAAATGCAGCATCAGGATCGCAGACAATTGCACTCGTATCAGCACTTTTAGCAAATATAGCAGGTTTACCTAGACTTGCCGAAGCAAGAGCAGAAGCACCAACCTCTCTATCATCACAATAATTAAGTAAATCAAATATTGTTTCTTCGCTAAAATTGTTATTATCTAGGTTATCTGCTAAGTAAGTAGATACATCATCTACAGTTTTCCATCTCTTATATTTAGCCTGTTCTTCAGCTTGTTGAGCTACATTCTTGAATGTATTAGGGTCAGGCGGAGTATCACGTAATAATACAGATGGATTAAATGAAACTTTAGCCTCAGGTGGTGCAGTAAGATTCTCTTCTGTTAGTTTTTGCGCCATACGTGTCAAAAGATCACGCCTATCATTTATATTCTTTTTGAATGTAAATGTGGAACGATCTCTAAGAAATATTTCTGCTTTTTTTGGGTCGTCATTAAGTGAACCCATTCTAGATAAACTAGTATTTAACTGTTTATTAGCTTTCTTAGCGCCACTTGCAGATCTTGGCGTCAATTGTTCACTTGACACAACAGATCCAACGGGTTTCAAAATACTATTCGGATATAGATGTTGTGCATCAAATGTGTGTATTTGTTCTTGTTTTTCTATTCCTGTTTTAACAGCAGCAGCGTAACTAGTAGGACTGGCTTTAGCAACTAGATGACCACTAGATTTTAAAGCCTTTGGTACTTTATTCATATTACCTAATTAAAATAATCAAATATTATTATTTTAATTAACTACTTTTGCTACGCTTTTTACTACGTTTAAAAAACAGTCGCTTTTGCTTTGCTTAAAGCTTACTCAGCGATCTTCGGCGCCACAAAAAACGCAACTGTGCTATCCTCTCCCAAGCTGTATTTCAAGGACATCGGATATTCCGCACTAATTCCGACAGCAATTTCGCCACTCAACTTTGAAGACAAACACATCTTGCCAATATGCGCTAAACTATATGAAATATCCAACTTTTCGCCCTCCGAAATAGCAAACTCGTTCAAACTATCAATCGGAATATTTACCTTCAATTTACCCGTATCACCCGACGAATTGAACTCCAATAGGTCCTCTGTACACACAATATTGAGATTTTGTCCAAAAACCATAAGCTCCGAGATTAAATCGCTAAACTTCTTGGAATCCATAGAAAACTCCACGTCGTAGTCCACTGCGGGTATAGACAAGTTCTCTTGCTCGGCATCCATTAACGGGAGTTCAAAGAAGTGGTCAAAATTCGTTGTAGTAGCAGAAACAGTCGCTCCGCTTACAGTCGCAGATAAAAGGTTAATAAACAACTTGTCCGCCTGATTGAAAATGATATCAACCTTATTATGCTTGACAGCATAATTCATCATAGTAGCAAAACTAACTGTATCAACCGCAATACTTGTCGCCTCTTCAACAAAGTATTCGGAAAACCACGCCGCCTTAATGACAATATTAGACAGACAAATATGCGACTTGTCCATTGTCTGGATATAGAGCTGATCAGGTTCAAACTGAAGGTTCAGTTGGCTACTCCAATTCTTAAGCAACTGGAATAACGCGACGAACATTTCTAACTTGGATTTGTTTTCAATAGACAGCTTCATTATGAGAAAGTAATATACTTACTTATAATAATCAAGGTTTAATATGTTTTCTTTACTTTAATTATAAATCTAACAAATTAATTGTTGTATTAGCATTAGCATTTGTATTAGCCAAAGTCTTATGTAATTGTTGTGTCAAGTAGTCAATTGTCATATTTTTATTATTGACTTCCTTTTCAAGTTTCGCAATAATGAGTCGCTGACTAGAAATCACTTCTTTGGATTTCTCTAGTTCCACATAGAAGTTGGATCTGTTTAAGTTGAGCGATTCAATCCATTTTTGGTGCGCTTTTGTCTTTGTATGTGAAACAAATACACTATGACCTTCATATACTTTGTCTTTTCTGGTTCCACAAGGACAAACGAGCCCCTTCTTAATGAAATTGAATGGCGGCACTTTATCAATATATAATCCCTTGTCGTCAATGCTTGGACTATAAATATCAGGTTCAACAACTAATTCCATTTTTATATTTAAAATATAATAAACTAACAAATTGTGTTTAAACCCTTTCAACAATTAAAAAGGGAACTTTGCCGATATATGAGTTAACAGGCACGCTTCAGCACAGCAAGAACTACGTGAAGCGTGCCGATTTCATAACTTGTGAAATCTTCATCGGTGTAAGCTTTTAGAATTTATAATTATATATCAACTAAAGCCACCTTAAAGCAAATATTTATTTTTTACGGTGATGAAGATTTAACAAATGAATAGAAAACAAGTAGAATATTATTACATTCGCACAAATCATAACAAATTGCTGAGTCATTAATAACATCTTTGCTGTATCTGATATAGGGTCTAAACCATTATATCCTACACCTGCTTGAATTGTTATACTTGTATAAAAACAATCAATAAATTCTCCTTTTGTTTTTTTATTTTTATTACTTGTAGTTGCTGGCACAAAATCATCAATATAAATCCAATATAAATAACTAAATAATACAACACAAGATAACTGAAATAATACTGTATTAAGAACTGCTATCATATATATATATATATATATATTCAGAATAATAATACATTACACTTTAAGCATTTAGCTCCTGCTCAATAAGCCCCTTCAGACTATTGCCGGTGACTTCTAGACCATCAACTTCTTCAGATTCTAAATCGTCTTCTAAATCTAAATCTTCATTTAAATTATCATCATCTTGAGCAATGACTTCTTCACCAGACATAATCTGGAAAATCTTCTGACTATTGTCCATTGACATTGCTTGTAACGCAGTCAACAGGTCTTTAGTATTTGCCATCTCAAATCTCAACCCCTCAACTAAGATCTTGTGCTCCTTTTGCTCTTTAGTTAGAGCAGTGGTGACCTTGGTATTCTGAGCAATAGAAGGCTTAATTGCCTCAAACTGTTGCTTCAATAATGTCACCTCAGTGCTACTACCACCTCCTACTGCATTAGGAGTAGATCGTTTCTCAAGTGATTCCAGTCGTGACATAATAGAATCAATCAAGTTCTGATCAATAAGAACCATACCTTCATTACCTTCAGCACCAGAACTAAATTGATGACCAACACCTCCTTCAGCTATTTGATGAGCAAGTTCATACAATTGTAACTCAGCTTTTCCTAAACGTAATGTGATTAGCGTAATTGCCTGCGCAATAGAAATCTTGGAAACACCGGAATCGGCGCCGCCTTGCTGCTGCATTTGTTGCTGTCTTTGTTGCTGAATTTGCTGTTGCTGAAGTTGGGCTTGTTGGCCTGCTAAACGTCCATTGGCGGGATGCTGGGGTTGGCCTGTAAACATTTGCGAAGAATTAATAGACGGCTGGGGGCCTCTGCCGGGTGCGACGGGTTCAGGAGCTCCTGCTCTTCGTCGTTGGGCTGCTTGTACTGATCGGTTTGCGCTCATTTTATTATAATTATTATTAATAAATTGTTTCTAAATACTTTACGCGTCCACTTTTCTTATGAAATTGTGAAAGTGGAGCAAAACTTTTATACTTTTCCACTTTTTTCCACTTTTCTTAAAAGTGGAACAAAACCAACCAACTGTGATTAAATATATTTCTCTACTTTTTATAATGGGATTATTCACAAAAAAGATCAAGCCTTCTTCTGTATCCGGAGATGTAGAAATGCGTGTCATTCGCCCTCATAAAAGACTCGGGAGCAGGCGTTTAGCGCCAAACCGAAGTACATATAGACAGCGTGTTAAAATGTCAAAGTGTCGAAAGATTAAGAGAACTGCGTGCGCCAGAAAGAGATCTTGTAAATACACACGTGGTCCTACAAGACGATATTGTAGGAAGAGACGTAATCAACCGGTTTAAGCGTAGCAAAAAAGCAGTTGTCTTCGACTTTTAAGCAACCATCGCAACCTTAATTGCCTCGTGGCTTTGATATCCAACAATTTCAAAATCATCTACTTGATAATCATTAATACTATCTCTAATTTGCTTAATTGAAACTGTTGGGAATGGAAAGGGTTCTCTTGTAATTTGTAATTCAGCAGCATCAATGGCATTTTCATATAAATGGCAATTTCCAATAAAATATTTATAAATGTATTAAAAATAATAAAATTAATTATATAATAAAATGGATTATGAAACAATAAAAAAGGAAAATCAGTTATTAAAAGATGAAAATGAAAAATTACTAATAGAATTACAAGAAACAAAACAACATCTTAAAAAATATACTGCTCCTGCTTACAAAAAAGAATATTATGAAAATAATAAAG
>Ga0209596_1000662_pt1 | contig 31741 bp, 25 predicted proteins | sample M_130807_MF_Meta_FD_187314 | JGI IMG/M metagenome (GOLD analysis project Ga0209596, IMG submission 187314) | Freshwater microbial communities from Lake Montjoie, Canada to study carbon cycling - M_130807_MF_MetaG (SPAdes) (version 2) | ecosystem: Environmental > Aquatic > Freshwater > Lake... | reverse complement strand
GCGCTCAAGGATTCCAAGGGAATCAAGGTGCTCAAGGATTCCAAGGGAATCAAGGTGCACAAGGATTCCAAGGCAATCAAGGTGCTCAAGGATTCCAAGGTAATCAGGGTGCTCAAGGATTCCAAGGTAATCAGGGTGCTCAAGGATTCCAAGGCAATCAAGGTGCACAAGGATTCCAAGGGAACCAAGGCAATCAAGGCGCACAAGGATTCCAAGGTAATCAAGGCAATCAAGGTGCTCAAGGATTCCAAGGCAATCAGGGTGCACAAGGATTCCAAGGCAATCAAGGTGCACAAGGATTCCAAGGTAATCAAGGCAATCAAGGTGCGCAAGGATTCCAAGGTAATCAAGGCAATCAAGGTGCGCAAGGATTCCAAGGCAATCAAGGTGCACAAGGATTCCAAGGCAATCAAGGTAATCAGGGCGCACAAGGATTCCAAGGCAATCAAGGTGCTCAAGGATTCCAAGGGAATCAAGGCAATCAAGGTGCTCAAGGATTCCAAGGTAATCAAGGCAATCAAGGTGCTCAAGGATTCCAAGGGAATCAAGGCAATCAAGGTGCACAAGGATTCCAAGGCAATCAGGGTGCACAAGGATTCCAAGGTAATCAAGGCAATCAAGGTGCTCAAGGATTCCAAGGGAATCAAGGCAATCAAGGTGCGCAAGGATTCCAAGGCAATCAAGGTGCGCAAGGATTCCAAGGCAATCAAGGTGCTCAAGGATTCCAAGGAAGACAAGGATTCCAAGGCAATCAGGGAGCTAATGCCACTCTTTCGGCATCTGATTACATTTCTCAAGGAAAATTGTCTGCCAATCAACTTATCTCAAATACAACAGGCACAGTTGTTCAATTTGCAGACGATATTGACCCTAAAGGTTGGTATAACCCATCGAATTATCGTTGCACTCCTTCCATCGCAGGTTATTACATTGTGTCTATGGGCGGTTGGTTTGACACTTCTGGTGTAGCAGGCCAATGTAATATGCAGGCTAGACTCAACGGCACCACTTTCATTATTTGTCAGCAACAGTTGAATACAAATAGTGGTACGAGTATGGCGTTAGACAATATCGTCTACTTGAATGGCACTTCCGACTATTTAGACTTCACAGTTTATCAAGCTTCTGGTGGTAATTTAAATCTTCTGTACGATACAGGCACATGGTTTAATGTTACGCTTGTTGCTCAAGGCGTAGGACCTCAAGGCAATCAAGGCCAAGGTTCTCAAGGAAATCAAGGATTTCAAGGCAATCAAGGAATTTCAGGTTCTTTTGCAGGAATAGGAAACCAAGGATTCCAAGGCAATCAAGGAAGACAAGGTGCTGGAGCTCAGGGTGATCAGGGTGCTCAAGGATTCCAAGGCAATCAAGGAAGACAAGGCAATCAAGGCCAAGGATTCCAAGGCAATCAGGGTGCTCAAGGATTCCAAGGTAATCAAGGAGCTCAAGGCTTCCAAGGTCAAACTGGTGGTGCACAAGGCGCTCAAGGAGCTCAGGGTGCTCAAGGCGATAAAGGAGGCATTCCGTATGTCTTCGATTCAAGCACTACAAACAGCGATCCGGGTAGCGGCAAGTTCAGGTTCAACAGCGGCACAGCCGGAAGTGTTACTAGAATTTACATAGACAACTTAGACAAGAACGGTAACAGCCAGACTGGTTGGTATACGACTTTCACGAGTTTAGGAAATGGTGGTATTCTTTATTTCGCCAATAACGCTGGCACAAACATTGTCACGATGGCGATCTCAAGCCTTACTGTACAATCCGGCTACTACGAATTAAACGCATCTATAAGCAGCGGAAGCATTCCTGTGAACGGGGACACTTATATGCTGTTCTTTAGTCTCACGGGTCCTACTGGTGCTCAAGGTACTGGTCCTCAAGGTCCTACTGGTGCTCAAGGTCCTACTGGTGCTCAAGGTCCTACTGGCGCTCAAGGTACTGGTCCTCAAGGTCCTACTGGTCCTCAAGGTACTGGTGCTCAAGGTCCTACTGGCCCTCAAGGTCCTCCAGGTCCTACTGGTCCTCAAGGTACTGGTGCTCAAGGTCCTACTGGCCCTCAAGGTCCTACTGGTCCTACTGGCGCTCAAGGTACTGGTCCTCAAGGTCCTACTGGCCCTCAAGGTCCTACTGGTCCTCAAGGTCCTACTGGTACTCAAGGTCCTACTGGCGCTCAAGGTACTGGTCCTCAAGGTCCTACTGGTCCTACTGGTCCTACTGGTCCTACTGGTCCTACTGGTACTCAAGGTCCTACTGGCGCTCAAGGTACTGGTCCTCAAGGTCCTACTGGTCCTACTGGTCCTGCTGGTCCTACTGGCGCTCAAGGTACTGGTCCTCAAGGATTCCAAGGCAATAAAGCTGCAATTGTGCCTGTGAGAACATTCTTGGGCGATGAGTATGTTGCCTTGTATTGCGTCGAGATGCCTGAAATTAGATTCGAGGATATTGTCGTTCTAAAAGCAGGCAATCAAGGACAAGCTATTCATGTCATTAATAAACACATTGACAATAAATTTTTCCAAGTGTGCGAAGCAAGCACAATTAAACCCGTGAGTGCAATTCCATCTGCGCCTGTAAACATAGGTGCCAAGGTTGAAAAGAATAGGCTAATTGTTGAAGTTGCTGGAGAGAGAATTGTAAATCAAGAGATTGAAATTGTAGTGACCCTCTCTGGAATCAGAAAGGGTCGTGGAGGAATCAGATTTGAACGCTTCAACTACGATGACATGATTAAGAATAATTCGTTCTGGCAAAAGTGGAAAGACTAAAGGGAGTAGCCAAGGATGGTTGCTTCAAAATCACAATTCACAGCAGTTTGATGCGTGACTTTGATTTCTATGGTCGTGCTTGGATCGACTCTAATAGGTGAAAAAGAATAAGACAAAGATAAAGTCAATCCTGCAATTGAAGTTCTTCCTGCAAGATATGGATTACCGTCAACATATAACTTGTAAAGAGCATTTGTATTGCCCGAAGTTACGAGTCCTACAAAATAAAAAGTTTCAATTGTGTCTGTTGTGTAACTTACGACTGTGGTTTCTGTATTGGCTGGAACAGTAGAAACTGTGTCGAAAGTATTAATTTGAGAGCCGGGATAATTAGGAACGACTGGTCTTGTGACTATTCCACATTCGCTGCCTGTAACATTTGTCAAAGAGGATGCGACAATATCATCAACACCTTCACCTGTCAAAACAACACGGGGTCTTTTGCGATTTAAGGGAGCGGATGGATAAATCACCAAGGATTCATCCATTACATCGCCACCTGTACCCGGATTCAATATTGTGTAATCGTCTGCCATTTTTTCACCTTTTCCTTGCTTTTTTGAACATAAGTTGATAAAATTCTATCTTTTAGATTAAACTAGACGGGGACTTCCCATGCTTTATTGCTCTTTGGACATCGAAACAACTGGTTTGGACCCAGAAAATTCCGATATTTTACAGTTTGCAGCCGTACTAGACAATTTATCTAACTCTGAAGCGGTTGAAATTTTGCCAAGATTTGAGGCAATCTTTATCAAGGATGCTCCTTTAACGGGTGATGCGTATGCCCTGTCTATGCATTCAAATTTGTTGAAAAGAATAGCACATGTGAAAAAAATGGGTCTTGGTCGTTGTCCTGATACAAATGCTAGGGTGATGAGAATTGAAGAATTGCCGGGTGCCCTGTTTGATTTTTTCCGAGAGCACAAAGTGCCTCAGGCATCAAGTGGCAAGTTGTATGTCACAGTTGCAGGAAAAAATGTAGCATCATTTGATATCCCGTTTTTAAAAGCGAAGATTAAAAAGTGGGGTGCAGTTTCTTTTCTACAAAGAACGCTTGATCCTGCTGTTCTTTACTTTGACATTAATCAAGACGAAAAATTACCAGATATGCAAACTTGTATGGACCGTGCAAATATTAAAGGCACCGTGGCTCATAATGCGCTTGAAGATGCCTTGACGGTGATTCTGTTGTTAAGGAAAAAGTTGTGCAAAATAGCGGATAAATAAATTGGAGGTTTGTATGTGCTGCGGAAGAAAAAGAACAAAACCAAGAAAAACAAACGGCATTAAATCTGGTTTATACAAGAAAAAAACCGTGTTAAAGCCTGAACAACAGGAGAAGAAAAATGAGCAACATCCTCCGAATCAACAATGACTACTCCTTTTTCTTATCAGACAATTCAACAATAAAACACCAACTATGGGACAGGCTGCGTTTTCGTGACAAAAATTATTTTCACAATCGTGCTTACAAGATGAAAAAGTGGGATGGATATATCCAGTTTTTTGTTATGGAGACAGGCAAGTTTCTTACAGGTTTGCTACCAGAAGTATCTGCGGTTTTGCGCCATTTCAATGTGGACTACACAGTAGAAGACCTTCGCACAAAAACAAATTTTGCATTTGATTGTGTAAAGGAAGACTTCCTGAATGAATGGTTGCCAGAAAAAAGCTTGTCTGGCGATCCTATGAAACCTGTGACGCTTTACGATTATCAAGTTGAACTTATCAACCAAGCCATAAAGCATCGCCGTGGAATTATTTTTGCGCCAACCAGCGCAGGCAAGACAAATATCATGTTGGGCATTCTGAAGTCTATAGCGCCTAATACACCAACTTTAGTTTTGCAAAATCGTACAAGTTTGGCACAACAGAACTACGACGAGTTGGTGAACTGGAAATTCCCAAATGTGGGTTGTCTGTGGGGTGGTAAAGTTGCACCCAATATGGTCACGGTAGCAACCGTGCAGTCTGTGGCTAAAATGGAAAAAGCACTTTCAAAAATCAAAGTTTTGGTAGTTGATGAAATTCACGACATGATGTCTGCCTTGCCTAAAGCGGTATACCGAAGACTGAAGTCGGCAGATGTCAGAATAGCCGTGAGCGCAACGCCTTTTAAATTTGGCGGTTCAGACAGCGTTCAGAAATTTTTTGTTCGTGGATTTTTTGGTCCGATTTTGAAAATCAAATCAACAGAAAGTGGAGTTCTTACAACCGCTGACCTTCAGGATCGTGGAATTCTGGCAAACTCCAAGTGTATTTTCTATCCAATCCGTGAGCCTAAAATCCCTCACGACATTTACATTGATGCAGTCACTCGTGGAATTGCAGAATCTTTCTATTTCCACGATGTTGTGACTCGACTGTCCAAAATGCAAAAAGGCAGAACGCTTATATTGGTGGACCGTATAGCGCACGGCGATGCGCTTCATAATTTGCTGCCGGGAAGTTTATGGGTTCGTGGCAAAGACAATCAAGAAACTAGAAAAAAGGTTATTCGTGAACTCCAAAAATCAAAAGAAAATATGATTGCCATAGCAACACAACAGATTTTCAACACAGGCATCAATGTGCATCCAAACAATCTTATCAATGCAGCTTCAGGTCAGGCAGATCACATGATTATCCAAAGAATGGGTCGTGGACTTAGAACAGCAGACGACAAAGAAAGATTGAATTATTTCGACTTTGTCTTTGAAATAAATGACTACCTTTTGGATCACAGTCACAAGAGAATTGATATTCTGAAAAAAGAAGGTCACGATGTGGAAATCAAGGAAATTGATTTCTAATGATAGACAAACCAGACTTTGAGCCCGAATTTTACGAAAAGCAGATTCTTCAAATGAAGAGTCGGTATGAAAGTCTTTTTAAAAAATGGAAATACAGTTGGAAGAAATATTTTACTGAAATAGAAAATGGATGTAGAAATAAAAATTATTGGATTTGGTGTTGTTTGGTGGGTTTGGAAAAAACAATCCGAGATTGCGAAGGTCAAAAGCCTTCATTGGCTTTTTTGGAGAAGGATAGGTCGATTAGAATACAGAAAGTTATTGGAGACTTCTATAAAAACGAAACATATGTGAGGGATTTATGATGGATTTTTTGAAAAAAATGCCCGCTTTTTTTTTATTTTTGATCTTATCAATTGTTTATTTAGCTTGTGGATATGTGATTGGCTATTACATCGGATACACCAACGGACAACAAGATTACGAAAATTATCTTAATGAATTGACCAAATGATTGTTTTTAATTAAAATGTCTATGCGAGGAAACACGACATGAAAATCAACATCGGCGGTGGTCTTAAAAGATATGATGGATTTGTAAACCTAGACCATGATAATTTGACCAATCCAGATTTCGTAGTGGATTTGGAAAAAGATCGCTTGCCTTTCGAGGACAGTACGGTTGAAGAGGTCAAGGCTTATCATATCCTCGAACATATTGGCGAAGGATTTCTTCATTTGATGAAAGAGTTGTATAGAGTTTGTCAGTCAGGTGCTATCATTGATATTGCTGTTCCCCATCACAGGCATGAAAATTATTTTGGCGATCCTACGCACAGAAGACCAATCACAGTAGAAATGTTTAAGCAATTCAGCAAGAAATATTGCGACTGGCATCAAGGATTTCACGGCAGCAGCACGGGGTTTGCTCCCAGATTAGGTGTTGATTTTGAAGTGGCTCATTACGAGTATAGTGTCGCTCCTGAATACATCAATCTTAGCCAAGAAGACAAAAACGAAGAACTCATGGAACTGGCCAAAAGATTCAATAATGTTTTTGTTGATGTTTTTATCAAACTTCTAGTGATTAAAGACTAACATGCAAAATATACAAACTCAAAAAGATGATCAGCCAAAAGGCATAGATGACTTAGAGCCATTTGTGATGGGTCTAAACACCCTTGGAAACAGAGCGCTGGCCATCAAATGCCTAGATGTTTTTTCCAAAGGAGCAGGAGGATTTGGTCAATTTGACAACCTTTCCAAATGTTATTTCAAGCTCAAAGAATATGACAAAGCCATAAAATTTGCAGAAGCAGCCTTGGTAAATGCTCCTTCTTCACAACACACTTATGTGACGAGATTTAATCTTATAAATTTATACAATCATGCCAATTATCCAGAAAGGGCAATGACATATATCAACATCAACGAGAAGATAAACAGTACAGTTGATTTGGATTTGGAAAAAGCTTATTCCTTATATCTTCTAAATCGAAAGCCAGAAGCACAAAAGATACTTGAAAAAACCTTGGCGACCAGAAAAGATTTGACTGAAGAAATCAAAACCAAAATCAATTTCAATCTAGGAACCTATTATCTTTATGAAGACAAATTCCAAAAAGGCATGAAGCATTTCCTTTTGGATGGAGCCAAAATGAAGCTTTGGAATACAGAAACAATCTTTAGTAGAAATGCTAAATTAAATCTTCCTTTTTGGCAAGGCACACCAGACTGCAAAAATCTCATTGTTTATGCAGAAGCTGGCATTGGCGATGAAATTATCAATGTAAGATTTATGAAGCTTTTGAAAGAGCGTGGAATCAACGCTCTTTGGTATGAAGCAACTCAAGATGGTTCAAAAGCCGACGATAGACCGGGAATTACAGAGCTTTTCAAGAAAAATGGTATTCCTGTCATCACAAAATTGGAAGACGGATTAAATTTGCCGGGAGTTATGTGGACTTATTCCATGCATCTTCCAATTTATTTAAATCTTGAATATCCAGATTTGTGGTATGGTCCGTACTTGAACCCTTGTTCTAAGTTTGTGGAAAAATGGGAGCTTAAAGGCAATAAAAAGAAAATAGGAATTCGATGGAAAGGCAGTAAATTCTACGACCAAGACCTTCACAGGTCTTATCCTGTTGCGCAATTATTTTCAAATATTAAAGATGTTGATGCGGATTTTTATAGCTTACAAAAAGATGAAGGGATCGAAGATATAGTTGATTTCCCCGGCATAAAAGACTTGAATGATGGTCTGCAAACAATTGAAGATACATTTGCGGTTATTTCTAATTTAGATTTGGTAATTACAAGTTGCACCAGCATTGCCCACATGGCAGCTTCACAAGGCAAAAGAACTTTGATATTTGTTCCTATTAGCGCCTATTACACTTGGAGCCATAGTGGTAAGCAAAGTCCTTGGTATGGAGAAAATGTTACCTTATTGAGGCAGCAAAAGCCAAGAACATGGCACGAGCCAATGGCTGAGATGCGAGAAATTCTAGTAAGAGAGAAATACTTGAATGCAAAATAGCAATTTTGATCTCAGTCCTGTTGTCGCACAAATAGCTCAATATGGCGATAAAAATCTTGCCATTGAAGTGCTTGATGCATTTGCGGAAAGTGCAAAAGAATTCGCACAATATGAAACATTAGCGAAATCATATTCGCAGCTTGGATGCTATAACAAAGCAGTTGAATATGGTGAAAAAGCCTTAGCAGTCTGCGAAAATACAGAAATAGAAGATGTTCTTTCTTTTAATTTAATTCCAGTTTACAGAAATGCAGCTTATCCAGAAAAAGCATTAAAAATAATTGGATATTTTGAAAACAAAAACTCTGATCCGTCATTGAAAATTGAAAAATCAGGATGTTTTTACGAATTAAACAAAAGAGAAGAATCCTTTGAAATATTGGATTCAATTGATCAAAGTAAACTGCCAGATTTTTTAAAAATTAAATTGGAAAGTCAAATTGGCAACAAAAATCTTTGGTCTGGTAATTTCAAGAAAGGATTAGTCCAAACAATTGTCGCAGGATCAACTGTCAGGGATATGGAATCAGCAGTAAAAGGAATTTTTCACAGCAGAAAAGAACTTAGCTTGCCTTTTTGGGAAGGTACTCCAGATTGCAAAAATTTGATAATTTATGCGGAAGCTGGAGTTGGCGATGAGATATTGAATATTAGATTTATCAAGCATTTGAAAGATCGTGGCATCAATGCTGTTTGGTATGGGGTTTGGCACGATGCTGCTGCAACAAATAGACGGCTTGGCGTTGTTGATCTCTTTAGAAAAAGTGGTTTTCCTGTAATTACAAAACTTTCTGAAATCAACATTCAAGACTACATGTGGACATACTCTCAATATTTACCAATAAATCTTGGACTTGAAGAAAAAGATTTATGGCATGGTCTATATCTTAAGGCTGGAACAAAGGATGTTCCAAAAAACATAAAAAACATAGGAATTCGTTGGTATGGGAATCCAGTTCCCATGCACAGAAATTATCCTTTGAAAAAATTGTACTCTGTTTTGAAAAATGTCGATGCAAATTTTTACAGTTTGCAAAAAGATGTTGGCATGGAAGAAATAGATGATTTCCCCGGCATCATTGATTTGAGTTCGCAAATTGAAAGCTTTGAAGATACTGCCGCCTACATTAACAGCATGGACATCATTATTACAAGCTGCACCAGCATTGCACATTGTGCTGCTGCGTTGGGCAAGGAAACATATGTGATTGTTCCAATTAGTGCATATTACCCTTGGTGTCATGCCTCTGAAAAAAGCCCTTGGTATGGAAATAATGTGACTCTACTGAGGCAAAAAACGCTAAGGTCATGGGACGAACCTATGGAAGAACTGGCAGCTATTTTGAAAGAGAAAAAACTATGAGCGATTTAGCATCTGTTACTGCCATTCTTGCCAGTATGGGCAAAAAAGAACTTGCCAAAAAAGTTGTGAATTTGTTTCACAAAAAAATGAGTTATCTAACTGAGTTTGAACAAGTCTCTTATTCTTACATGAGTTTAGGGGTTTTCGATAAGGCAATTGATGTTTGTGAAAAAGCTTTGGTTTTGGCTCCAAATCCCAAAGCAGCATATATGTATCGCAGCAATTTGGCCTCCATGTACTTGCAAGCAGGAAGACTAAACCGTGCTTTAATTTATATTGATTTGAATGAAAAAATAGCTCCAAATAAAGAGCTTGCATATTTGAGATTAAAATTAGAACAAGATATTGAAATAAAAAAAGGAATACTGAAAACTGGATATTGGGATAAGAATTTGGCAAAGAAGCATCATGCTCATTCATCAAATTTAAGTAAATGGCTTGCTAATTATTTGGATAAAAACAAAAAAACATTTGATTTTGGTTGTGGTATTGGAAGCTATCTAAAAGATTTGCAAGACATTGGATTCGTTGATTTGACAGGATTTGAAGGAGATGTTCCTGACAATAAAGTTTTTGAAAACATCAAACAACAAGATTTAAGTGTTCCTTTTGATTTTGATAAAAAAGGAAATGTGATATTTTTGGAAGTAGGAGAACACATTCCAGCAGAACACCAAAATATCGTATTGGATAATGTTTGTAATGCCTGTGATGGCAAGCTAGTTTTATCTTGGGCTGTCAGGGGACAAGGTGGTACTGGACATGTCAATGAACTTGATAATTATGAAGTGATTCCTGAAATTCAAAAAAGAGGATTCAAATTCTTGCCAGATAAGACAAAAGAAGTAAGGGCTATTTTTGTCGATGATCCATGCCCTTGGTTTCTTGGCAGCATCATGATTTTTGAAAGAGAAACATGAAACAACTCTTTTTCTTGGCTGGATTGCCTAGGTCGCTTAGCACAGGCTTGGGGAGCCTGCTAAGCCAAAATCCGTCAATAACAGTAACTCCAACTTCTCCACTTTTAGACCTTCTGTGTCACACGAACGAAGCCTTTAATACATTAAATGAAAAATATACTTATGATAGCAAAACCGTAAGTGCAAATGTCTACAGAGCAATTGTTGAAAGTTTTTTTGAAAATATTCCAACACCAATTGTAATTGACAAACACAGGGGACATCCAAGGAATGTCAATCCTCTGAAAATGTTTGTGACACCCAACCCCAAGATAGTTTGTACTGTAAGACCTATTCCCGAAGTGATTTCAAGCTATATAAAACTTATAGAAAAAAACAAACAAGAAGACAATTTCATCGACAATAGCCTTAGAAGCAAAAGAATTTCAATAAACACTTCCAATAGAGCAAAATGTTTATGGGAAGAATATATTTCTGACCCTTATCAAAGCATGATTCATGGAATTAAAAATCATAGAGAAAACTTGCATATTGTTGAATATGATGATGTTGTAAAAAAGCCGGAAGTTACTCTTAAAGATGTTTATAAATTTTTAAGTTTGCCATCTTATGATAAACATCAATTCGAAAATATCCACAACCATTGTGCTGAAGAAAAAGACGCAGCTTGGGGTCTTGAAAATTTGCACAAAATCAGACCAAAACTAGAAAAGACAAGCACCCCTCCAGAAGAAATCCTTGGACCTTTTTTGACAGATTATTATTCGCAATTCAATTTGGTGTACTGATGGATATTCTTAAAGAAACCTTGAACTGGAAATACAACATAAAAACCAGCAAGGCATACATTATAACTATTAAAGATCACGAAAATAGTGAAAAAATGGCTGCAAGATGTATGGGATCATGTCAAAAAGTAGGACAACCAGCCGAGATATTTGATGCATTTGATGGGACTGGCAGATTAAATCCAGACATCATCGTTCCAGAACATAGTCGAAATAAAGATTGGGTTAGTTGGCTTAAGCTTGTAAACACAACATTAACTAAGCCAGAAATATGCTGTTTCCTGTCTCACTTTGCTCTTTGGGTAAAATGCGTAGAAGAAGATCAACCTTTAATTGCTTTGGAGCATGATGCTGTAATGTTGCAGCCATTTCCAGAACATATGGCTATAAACGCTTTGATTTATCTTGGCAGCAATGATATGTTTCAAAAAAACTACTGGAATCCTATTCCTCCTCATGCTCAATTATGTCCAGATTATCGTTATATTCTAAGAACCCACGCTTATAGCGTTGATCCCATTTGTGCCAAGAATTTGATCAGCGATGCCATTCACAAAGGTATTTATACGGCTGTTGATGTCATGATGAACATTCAAAAATATAGTATTTTGTGTTTTGGCATTTATGCGATGGATTTGCCGGGAGAAAGTACCATTCCAGAGGCTTTTGTAGACAAATGCAAGTCACAACAGAATTAGCAGACCATAGTCAACTACCACCGGCTGAAGCCGGGAGCTTCCTTGGCTCGAAGATCGTGATTTTCTTCAGTTGGATGTTGAAGGATATGAAATCGATGCTTTAAGAGGTGCTGCAAATACAATTGCAAAATATCATCCTGCAATTTCTGTTGAAAGAAACAATTGGGAAATAGAAGGATTCCTTTACAAATTTGGATATATCAAGGGAAAAACTGTAGAATTAGACACCATCTATTACTGAGGCAACATGGAAAAGCTTAAAGAATCTTTAGAGTTCAAGTGGAATACAACAGTTGAATCTGCTTACATTATCACAATTAAAGATCATGCTCTTAGTGAAAAAATGAGTGAAAGGTGTGCCAAATCTTGCGACAAAGTGGGAATGCCTTGGAAACGATGGGAAACCTTTGATGGAACAAAAGGAGAAATACTTGTTCCAGATCAGCTAAAAGAAAAATCTTGGCTCAAATGGATTAAGGTGACTAATCCAGCTTTGGCAAAAAGCGAAGTAGCCATGATTTTGGGACATATAAGCCTTTGGGCGCATTGTGTTGAATTGGATCAACCAATAGTAATTCTTGAGCATGACGGTGTGTTTTTGCAAAAGTATACGCATCACAGCGCAATCAATACGATTGTTTATCTTGGCTGTGAAGAACAGGTAAAAAATAATTTCTACAGCAACCCAATAGCAATTATGGGTCAACTGAATGAGAGTTATAGGTTTATTTTAAGAACTCATGCTTATAGCATTGATCCTATGGTTGCCAGAAGATTGTTGGGAGACATGATACTTTCTGGCATTCACACAGGAATTGATGTAGGAATTAGAAGCGATATTTATTGTCAGGTTCAAATGGGAGTTTTTGCTTTCGACATGGCTGATGGTCAAAGCACCTCTTGGGAAAAAAACGACAAGAAGAAAGATGATAGTTTGATGCGAATTCACAACAAATTGATGTGTGGCTAAAAAAGACCAAGAACTAAAAATTTGTTTTTGACTTTGTTTCTTATTTCATCTGGAACATTTGTCGCATTTTTAATTTGTTTAAGTGCTGAATAGATTTCATTCCATTTGCCATCTCCATGTCTATTTGCATAAGTGATAAAATATAAACCCACTTTTATAAAATTTTCTAGATCTTGGTTCCTGTAGTATTCATTTGCAAGAAACCAACTATTCCAACTGTTTTTAGGATTGTTTTCATATTCTTTTACCAATAGCTTCATATACGATGTTGATCGTGGCTTTGAAGTGTCTTGATCATGAATTAGAAATATTTTATCATTGAATATTTCTAATTCTTGTTCTTTTCCTATGTAAGAAAGGTGTTCATAAATGGGTTGTTTCCAGTCATAATCGTGTCTTTTGTGGATTTTGTTTGTGCCGATGTGTTTAGGGGGTCCAACAAAAACTTGTTTGCTATAAATGTCCAGCCTTGTACAAGAAACATTGGTTACTTTAGGATGTTCTTTGATAGTTTTTTCTAGTTCTTCTAATAAATTTATAGAAAACCATTCGTCACAATCGGGACTAAAAATCCATTCACAAACTTTAGGAACCATGTTTAAATTTATGTTTCTTGGAACATCGAATCTCCATTCTTCTGGAGGAACGATATATTGGTCTAGGATTATGTTTGGCACCTTTTTGAAGGTTTCATAAGTGCCATCGGTGCTTCCGGTGTCAAGAATTACCCTATAATCAAAATCCTTAGTGTAATACAGCCATCTATCAACTCTGCTGACATCGTTTTTGACAATTGTATAAGCTGCTGTGATCATTTGTTTTTAGTTTCCTCGACAAATTCTTGTGGTCCATGAATGGTCCATTGTCCATCATATTGCATCATGTATGGAGTGTTATGTTTTTTGCAAAAGTTTGTTATTTCTAACAAAGCTTCATCGGTCATTTTTCTGCCAGTTTCAACAACTTTAAGATATTGTCCCTTTGACCAGTCTTGAACCATGACAAGAGCACCACATTTATCTGGTCGCATCCATTCTTGAGTGAAAAGATTCTGGGTGAAAGCACATTGAAAATTTTTACAAAACTGAGGTCTTACTGAATAAACTGAACAATTTTTATTTAGAAAAACACAAGACTTACCGCTTCCAAATGATACTCCATGAGCCACACCATGAAGCCAAGTGCAGCAAGCTGTGCATTCTCCGCATTTTTGAAAATTCTGCATGTTTAATTATATGCAAATCAAAGGGTCACATTATAATTAAAAAGAGCCGTTGTATTGTTATACCCAGCAGCAACTTTCCACCAGTTTGAGCCATAGGCGACTGTTTGAATCGGACTGCTTCTATGTGTTATTGTATTGGTTCCAAGTTGTCCTTGTGTTCCTTTTCCCCAAGTCCAAACTGTTCCATCTATTTTTGCTGCGACTGTGTGATTGCTTCCACAAGCTACTTGTTTCCAAGTATTTGCAGAACCAAATGTTTGTACTGGGGAGCTTTTGGTTGTTGCTGTATTATCACCTAATTGACCGTAAGCGTTGTATCCCCAACCCCATAGAGTTCCATCAGTTTTTACTGTCATTGTGTGATTATCACCACATGCAGTTTGTTTCCAAGATGTAGAAGCAGATATTTCTTGCGTTGGGTAGACATATGGTCCGGCTCCGCTTGTATTTGTGGCAAGTTGTCCATAGGTGTTATTACCAGATGACCACAAAGTGTTGTCTGACTTCACGAAAGCAGAGTGAAATTTACCAGCAGAAAATTGCAACCATGTGGTTCCCGGCAAAATTTGAACAGGAGAAGAAAGATTTGCTGCTAGTAAATCCACCATTAGCTTACCGTATGCGTTATATCCCCAAGTCCAAAGTGTTCCATCTGTTTTAATTGCTGCTTTGGATGCATATCCACAAGTTACAAAACTCCAATTTGTGCCATATGCAATAGTTTGAATTGGAACACTAGTTTTATTTATAGAATTTATGCCTAATTGTCCACGATTATTACTTCCCCAAGTCCAAAGTGTTCCATCTGTTTTTGTTGCGACTGTGGTTTCGTAGCCGCAGGCTATATTGCTCCAGTTGGTTGCAAATGAGTAAGCAAGGGGTTGTATTGGGTAGCTTCTATTCCCACCAACGGTTCCATCTCCTAATGGGGAAGTACCAAAGCCATTGTTCCCCCATGCCCATAATGTACCATCCGTCTTTGTTGCAAGATAATATGAGTCTCCTCCTCCAACTTTGCTCCAAGTGTTGCCAAAAGCAACTGTTTGAATTGGAGAACTTCTGTGCAATAGAGTTGTATCTCCTAATTGTGAATTTGAGTTGTTCCCCCAAACCCACAATGTTCCATCTGTTTTTGTTGCAATAGAATTGATTCCAGCAGCAATATTATTCCAGTTAGTACCATATGCAATTGTTTGAATTGGAGAACTTCTGTGTGTTATTGTACCTTCTCCCAAACATCCTTTATAATTTCTACCCCATGCCCATAGTGTTCCATCAGTTTTTGTTGCTAAAGTATGATAGTTGCCACATGATACAAAGTTCCAGTTTGTGCCAAAAGTAACTGTTTGAATTGGGGAGCTTCTATTCGTTACTGTATTGTCGCCTAATTGACCATCTGTGTTATTGCCCCAAACCCACAAAGTATTATCTGTTTTTATTGCACCAACATGATTTCTACCAACAGAAACTTTACTCCAATTTGTTGCAAATCCAACTGTTTGAACTGGAGATGATTTAGCGAAAGTGCTAGTATTGTCGCCTAATTGGCCAAATTGGTTAGAACCCCATGTCCAAAGCGTTCCATTTGTTTTTATACCTGCTGTTGTCCAAGTTGATGTTGAAACCGAACTCCAGTTCGTTCCAAAAGCAACTGTTTGTACTGGAGAACTTTTACTTATTATTGTATTGTCTCCTAGTGCTCCATAGGATATGTTGTGTCCCCACATCCACAAAGTTCCATCTGTCTTTATTGCTGCTGTCTTTTTATAACCACATTCAACGGTGCTCCAATTTGATCCAAATGTTATTGTTTGAATTGGAGAGCTTTTAGTAGTTATAGTATTATCTCCTAATGATCCTTCTGACCCATCTCCCCACACCCATAATGTTCCATCAGATTTTACACAGGCAGAGTTGCTGCCACCATGACACCTTGCTGGGCTACTCCAATTATTTGCATAAACAACAACCTGTACAGGACTACTTTTATTTACTATAGTGCCATCACCTACTTGTCCATCCGAATTTCTTCCCCAACTCCACAAAGTTCCATCTGTTTTAATTGCTCCTGTATGACGGATTCCAGCACTTGCCTTGCTCCAAGTTGTTCCGAATGTTATCGTTTGTATAGGAGAAGATTTTGTAACTGCGGTATTATCGCCTAGTTGACCATAACTATTATATCCCCAACTCCATAATGTTCCATCTGTTTTTATAGCTGCTACATGGGTGGCTCCACAGCTTATTGAACTCCATGTGCTTCCAAAAGTTGCCGTTTGAACTGGAGATGATTTTGAAGTTGCAGTATTATCGCCTAGTTGACCGTTATTGCCATTGCCCCAAACCCACAATGTTCCATCTGTTTTTATTGCTCCTGTAAATGCAACTCCAGCAGATAATTGACTCCAAATTGTTGAATATGTTATTTCTTGAACAGGTACGCTTGTATTTGTTGCTGTGTTGTTTCCTAGTTGACCAGCTGTTCCTAATCCCCAACTCCATAAAGTTCCATCTTTTTTTATTGCTGATGTATAGTAAGAGCTACCTCCAAATCCAGTTTTAACATTAGACCAGTTAGTTGCAAAAGCATATCCAAGAGGCTGAACAGGTATAGAAAATGTTCCTGTCGCATTTCTTCCTGCTTGTCCATTATCAAAGCCTCCCAATGACCACAATGTTCCATCAGTTTTCAAAGCACCTATAAGTGATCCAGCTTCTACAAAACTCCAATTATTACCTCTTGCAATCGTTTGTACTGGAGAACTTTTTTTTACATTTGTTCCATCACCTAAATAATAATAATAAGCATTATTCCCCCAAACCCATAAACTACCATCTTTTTTTATTCCGGCAGTAAAACTATTGCCACATGCAACAGAGCTCCAATTACTTGCAAATGTAATAGTTTGCACAGGAGAACTTTTGTTTATTGTTGTATTATCACCTAAATTTCCATACGAATTTCTTCCCCATATCCACAAAGTTCCATCAGTTTTTATTGCTCCAACATTAGCAATATTATTAAATCCACCAAAAGACACTAAGCTCCAATTTATTCCACCTGTTATCGTTTGTATTGGAGAGCTTCTGTTTGTGACTGTATTATCGCCTAATTGTCCATAACCATTGTATCCCCATAGCCAAAGTGTTCCATCTGTTTTTATTGCTGCCGTATTCTTGTCATTGCAAGAAACTTGGCTCCAATTTGTTCCAAGAGCTACAGTCTGAACAGGAGAGCTTCTATGTATTGTTGTATTATCTCCTAATTTTCCATAATAATTATTTCCCCAAGTCCAAAGTGTTCCGTCTGTTTTAATTGCTGCTGTATGAAGATATCCACATGCAATGGAACTCCAAGTTGTTCCACCTGTTATTACTTGTACTGGAGAAGACTTTGAAATTATTGTATTATCGCCTAATGCTCCTCCTCTAGAATTTTGTCCCCACAACCATAATGTGCCATCTGTTTTTATTCCAGCCATGTGATAGCCACAAGCAACTTTGCTCCAATTACTTGCAAATGTAATAGTTTGCACAGGAGAACTTTTACTTATTGTTGTATTGTCGCCTAATTGTCCATAACTATTGTATCCCCATGTCCATAAAGTTCCATCTTTTTTTATACCAGATGCAACACTAGATGAAAATCCAGTTTTTGAAGTTGCATATTGACTCCAATTTTCTGCATAAATAGCAGTTTGGACAGGGCTGCTCTTTGAAACTGATGTTCCATCTCCCAATTGCCCATATGCTCCCATACCACAAGCCCAAAGCGTTCCATCTGTTTTTATTGCTGCTATATGATATACAGCACAAGCAACAGAACTCCAGTTATTTGCATATCCCAAAGTTTGAGTTGGACTACTTCTATTAAGCAAAAGTCCAGTTCCAAGCTGTCCAAAATTATTTCTGCCAAAAGACCAGATAGAACTATCGCTTCTACCAGCCAAACTATGTTGGTATCCACCAGCAACATATGTCCAGTTTTTTTCTACCGCAATAGTTTGTGTTGGAGAGCTTATGTGTGTTATAACATTGCTGCCAAGTTGTCCGTAGCTGTTTCTTCCCCAAGACCAGAGCGTACTGTCACTTTTTACTGCAAGTGTATGCTGATATCCATTGGCAATAGAATACCAATTCGATCCTAAAGCAACTGTTTGAACAGCACTACTTCTATGTGTTATTGTGTTGTCACCTAATTGTCCAAAAGTGTTCGGACCCCAAGTCCAAAGAGTTCCGTCTGTCTTTATTCCAGAAGAAAAAGAGTTAACTGAAAATTGCTTCCAGTTAACTCCAAAAGTAATTTCTTGTATTGGAGAAGACTTTGAAACTATGGTATTGTCGCCTAATTGTCCTAAATTGTTGCTACCAAAAGACCAGATTTGTTCTTGATTGAACAAATCTGTGCGGACATAGTAATCATCAAAATCAGATGAAACACCATTGTAGATAAATCTAAACTTTGTCGCCATCTAACACACCTTCCAGATAAAACACTTTTATTAGGTTTTTGTCCAGAGAATGCCACATCCAAGGCTTTACAAGGACTAAGTCGCCAGCTTCCAAATTTACTGTGGCAACAGTATCCCATTTACTTTCATCTGTACAATTACTATTTATAAACTCCTGTGCTTTTTCTGGTGTTTCTGCTGCTGAAAAAATGTGTATAGAATTAGTTTCTTTATGTTTATGAGTATTAAATGTTGTGTTTTCTAGTGCAACCAATCCTACCCAAAGAGTAGTTGGTCCAAAATCCTCAAAATGAATGCTTTGGTTTGGTTTTCTGAAAACACCAGAAGTTTGACTATTTAATTTTATTTTTTGATTTAAAATTGCAGAAAATCCATCTTCAATTCCGGGGGAAATAAGATTAAAATTCAGTAATTCTTCTCCAAATTTATTTGGCTTGAAGTCCAACAAAGATATAATCTTGTGTAATTCATCGGTTTTTTCATAAAATTTCTGAATGTGCATGAACATTAGTAGCTCCAATCTCTAATTGCGTAAGTTGCAAAACCCATATTACCTATAGTAATATTCTTCCAACTTTTATCACTTATTGCTGTTTGTACAGGAGAACTTTTAGATACAGCAGTATTATCTCCAATGACCCCTGAAATTCCAAAACTCCACAAAGACCCATCTGTTTTAGTCGCTGCTACTGTGGCTGCTGTGCAAATGACTTGTCTCCAATTTGTGCCTCTTGTTATAGTTTGAATTGGAGAACTTTTGCTAGTTGCTGTGTTGTCGCCTAATCGACCGTTACTGCCATTGCCCCAAACCCACAATGTTCCATCTGTTTTAATACATGCTGTGTGTCCTGATCCGCTACCACAAGCAACTTGTTTCCAGTTAGTGCCACCAGCCACAGTTTGAACTGGGCTGCTTCTATGGGTTGTTGTACTATCTCCTAATTGTCCGCTTGTATTTAATCCCCACATCCAAAGAGTTCCGTCTGTTTTTATTCCTCCCATATGATAAGAGCCACAGGCAATTTGCGCCCAAGAACCACCTGTTATTTCTTGTACTGGACTGCTCTTTGAAACAGTTGTGTTATCTCCTAAATTTCCATATGAATTTCTTCCCCAAATCCATAAGGTATTATTTGTTTTTATTGCTGCGCTAAAACTAAATCCAGCAGCAACTTGTTTCCAACCACTACCTGTAACTTCTTGAATTGGACTAACCATAAACGAGGTGTTGTTGGCTCCTATTTCTCCTTCTGAATTCAGTCCAAATCCCCATAATGTTCCATCTTGTTTTATGGCCATTGTGTGTGTGCTTCCACCTGTAACTTGCTGCCATTGATTTGAATAGTCCAGAGTTTGATTTGGACTTGATCTTGAGATTGGTAGTAAAGTATTGGCTAATTGACCACTTGCGTTATTTCCCCAAACCCAAAGTGTTGAGTCTGTTTTTATTGCAGTTGTTGTGCTACTTCCAGAAACTCTTGAAGGAGCCGAAAAATTAGTTTGACTCCAGTTTGTTCCATACGCCAAAGTTTGAATAGGCAAGCTATAAGTTGTGGTGAGATTGTTGCCCAAACTTCCGTTTGTACCCGAACCCCACATCCAAAGAGTTCCGTTTTTTTTAGTCGCAACAGTATTGATTGCACCACAACTTATATTGCTCCAATTTGTTGCAAATGAGTATGCAAGAGGCTGAACTGGAAAACTTTTGTTTGTTGAAGTGTTGTCCCCTAAAGCTCCATAGTTTCTTCCCCAATTCCAAAGTGTTCCATCTGTTTTTATTGCTGCCGTACTATTCAATCCAGCAGAAACAGAACTCCAAGTGTTGCCAAAAGTAGCTATTTGAACAGGAGAACTTCTGTTGGTTTGTGTATTATCACCTAAATTTCCATACGAATTTCTTCCCCATGTCCAAAGTGTTCCATCTGTCTTGATTGCTGCTGTATTATCTCTTCCACAAGAAACATTGCTCCAATTCGTTCCACCTACAACTGTTTGTATTGGAGAACTTCTATTTGTTATTGTATTATCACCTAAATTTCCATAACCATTCCTTCCCCATGTCCAAAGTGTTCCATCTGTCTTGATTGCTGCTGTGTGATTGCTTCCGCAAGCAACTTTGCTCCAATTAGTTCCACCTACAACTGTTTGAATGGGAGAACTTCTATTTGTTATTGTATTATCACCTAATAGTCCATACGAATTTCTTCCCCACATCCACAAAGTTCCATCTGTCTTTATTGCTGCTGTACTATTCAATCCAGTAGAAACAGAACTCCAAGTAGTTCCAAGTGTTATTGTTTGAATGGGAGAACTTCTATGTGTTATTGTATTAACACCTAAATTTCCATACGAATTTCTTCCCCATGTCCAAAGTGTTCCATCTGTCTTGATTGCTGCTGTGTGATTGCCTCCGCAAGCAACAGAACTCCAAGTAGTTCCAAGTGTTATTGTTTGAATGGGAGAACTTCTATGTGTTATTGTATTATCACCTAAATTTCCATACGAATTTCTTCCCCATGTCCAAAGTGTTCCATCTGTCTTGATTGCTGCTGTATGGTGAAATACACAAGAAACTTTGCTCCAATTACTTCCTCCTGTAATTGTTTGAATTGGAGAGCTTTCATTTGTTATTGTATTATCACCTAGTCTTCCATAACTATTGCTTCCCCATAGCCAAAGAGTTCCATCTGTTTTTACTGATGCTGCATGCCTGTATCCAACAGAAACAGAACTCCAATTTTCTGCAAAAACAACAACTTGTACAGGACTGCTTCTATATGTTGTTGTTGCGTCTCCAAGATTTGCGTTATTGTTTATTCCCCAAGTCCAAGCAGTTCCATCTGTTTTTATTGCTCCTGTATGTCCATATCCAGCACTTACTTTACTCCAAGTTGTTCCAAATGTTATCGTTTGAATTGGAGATGATTTTACAATTGTGGTATTGTCACCTAATCGTCCATCAATGTTGCTCCCCCATAGCCAAAGTGTTCCGTCTGTTTTTATTGCTGCTACATGTGTTGCTCCACAAGAAATAGAACTCCAAGTTGTTCCAAATGTTATCGTTTGAATTGGAGAACTTTTACTATTTACTGCATTATCACCTAATTGACCATTTGTGTTATCGCCCCATAACCATAATGTTCCATCGATTTTTATTGCTCCAGTAAATGAAGCTCCAGCAGACAAAGAACTCCAAGTTGTTCCAAATGCAATTGTTTGTATTGGAGAACTTTTACTTGTTCCTGTGTTATCACCTAATCGTCCATTAGTATTTCTTCCCCAAGTCCAAAGAGTTCCGTCTGTTTTTATTGCTGCTGTATGAGCATATCCGCAAGAAACACTACTCCAATTAGTTGCAAATCCTACTACTTGAATTGGAGAACTTCTGTTGTTTATTGTATTATCACCTAATTGTCCATAACCATTTTTGCCCCAAGTCCAAAGAGTTCCATCAGATTTTGTACATGAAACATGATTGCCACTATTGCTAACCACGCTCCAGTTGGTTCCAAAGGAAATAGTTTGAATAGGAGAACTTCTATGCCCAGCAATTACATTTCCAAGTTGTCCAGATGTTCCTAATCCCCATGCCCAAAGTGTTCCATCTATCGCAATAGCAGCAGCATGGTTGTATCCTCCAGAAACTTGTTTCCATACCGATGAACCAATAAAAACTTGTGTTGGAGAACTTACGGAAAATGATGTGTTGTTTCCAAATTCTCCACTCGTGCCTGTTCCCCAAGCAAAAAGACCCGGAGCTTTCATATTTGGCAGAAGATTAGGATAGACAGAAATCAAATAGTCTTTTTCAACTAATTGTCTTCCAAGTTCTACGCCATTTTCATCTTTGAATCCAGTTGTTATAGCTCCGGTAACTGCCATTGTTCCTCATTCAGTTAAATGACAATCCTGTCAATTTCTTCCAATGTTTTGCATACTTTGATCTCGTTCAATTTTGATAATTCCCAATCAAATGCTTCTTGTACGGCTAGATCAATCTGCTGAATTATATATTCCAAATCCGCTTTGTTTAGTGTCAACCAACCCTCTGGAAATTTCCAATTTATGGTATTTTCTCCCATTCCTATGAGCTTGTTTGCATAAACAGCCCTTGTCTCCCTGTCTGTGATGATTGTCAAAACAAGATCATTCAATTCAATGTTTATTGATTGGACTTCTTTTGCATATCTGGCAGATGGCAGTTTGTCTATTAGATTGCCTTTGGCAACATCAAGATCAAGAGGTTTTACCTCGTAGGTTGCAATAACCAGATTTTCATCAATTTGAAAAATGGGTCCAGAAAGCCATTCTATTTTTAGATTATAAGATGGATAAATCTCACGGCATGGAAGTATTTTTGCCTGTTTTGTTTCCATGTAGGTTTCATAAACCGGCTCTTGTGTTGTGATTGTTTCTGTAACAATTACAGTTTGGAAAATTGGATTACCATTTTCATCTAACTTTTGTTCGTTGGTTGTTTCGTCAATGACAGGTTGTTCTTCTTCTCTTTGAACTTCTGTTAATACATCTTTTGTGCCATTTTGTCTTTGTGCTGGTTTTTCAAATTCTATTGTTATTGGTACTTTGATTTCGTCTGAAAGTTGAAGTGTGGATTTGATGTCCAATTCATCTTCCAGAACGGAATTGAACATTTTGGGATTCCATTTTGGTTGTGTCAAAAGTATTCTGTTTTCATATGCTATTGCGTACATTTTTTAATCCCCGTATGTTATCGCCATCATGGGTAATCTTGCGCCTGCAACTTGCTTCCAATTTGTTCCACCTAAAGTTGTTTGCACAGGAGAACTCTTGCTGACAGCCGTATTATCTCCAAGCTGTCCAGATGTTCCACAACCCCATAACCATAATGTTCCATCTGTTTTTATTGCACCAGTTGTAATGCCATCGCTGAAGCTGCTCCCTCCACAACCTATTTGTTTCCAATTTGTTCCAAATGTGATTGTTTGTACTGGTGAACTTCTATGGATTGTTGTGTTATCCCCTAACGCTCCACTTGAGTTGGTGCCCCACATCCACAAAGTGCCATCTGTTTTTATGGCTCCAGCAGTATAACTGAATGCAGAAGCTTGTAGCCAAGTAGTTCCTCTTGTAATGGTTTGTACTGGAGAGCTTATGTGTGCTGTAGAATTAACTCCTAGTTCTCCGTTATATCCATAACCCCAAACCCACAATGTGCCGTCTGTTTTTATTGCGTAGTTGCAATAGAAATTAGATGCCAAACTTTTCCAATTTGTTCCTCCTGAAATAGTTTGAACTGGAGAACTTTTTTTTACTATTGTATTATCTCCAAGTATTCCATATGCGTTATAGCCCCAAGTCCAAAGCGTTCCATCAGATTTGATACCTGCTGTATGCCAATACCCACAAGCAACTTTGCTCCAATTGTTGCCTGCCGTTACTGTTTGAACAGGAGAACTTCTGCTTGTTGTAGTATTGTCCCCTAATTGTCCATGCAGATTATATCCCCATGTCCAAAGCGTTCCATCTGTTTTTATACCGGCAGCATGTTGTCCATTAGATGCAACTTGGGTCCAGTTTGTAGCAAATGTTATTGTTTGAACAGGAGAACTGTTACTTGTAGTAGTATTATTTCCTAATTGTCCATAAAGATTATACCCCCAACACCAAAGAGTTCCGTCTGTTTTAACTCCATAACTGCTATAATATCCTCCTGCAACTTGTTTCCAATTTACACCACCACTTGCACTTTGAATTGGGGAACTTTTGTTTACAACTGTGTTGTCAGCTAATTGTCCATAAGCATTATATCCCCATAAATACAATCTATTCCCCACAAACTGGTCGATGAGCCAAGCATTTGTGACAAATGCTGTTTTCAAATCTCCATCAGTAGAGGAAATAAATGGCATTAATTAATAGCTCCTTTTTTATAGCTTACAGATGCCAAAGCTCCCAAGAACCCTTCGACTATAGCAGCAATTTCAGGATTTTCAGATAAAGTTTGCTCACTAAGCAAGTCTTCTAACATGCAAAATCCAGTCTTTTTTCCAAGTTCAGATGTACCATCTACATTCAATTTTCCAATTCTCCAAGACACTTTTGCATTGAATGTTCTATCTGGTTTGGCATAAAGATTAAAATCAGTAAGAAACCAAGTGTCATAAGTTTTACCTTCAATGGTTTCTGTGACAACTGGAGTGCCTGTAACTATTGGTTGAATGTCCATCCTAGCCTCTTTTCTAAATTTTCTATTCTCTTGTTTTGTTCTTTAATTGCCTCTACTAATACGGCAACTAAATTTTGATATGCAACAGACTTCATGTCATTTGTTGTCAAGACGGCATGTGGAATTATTTTTTCAATTTCTTGAGCAATAAATCCTATCTGGTGCTGTCCTGTATCTATTCTGTCGTATTCGACACCTTGCATCATTAAAACTTTATTTAGCGCATTTTCAATTGGCTTTATATTCTTTTTGATTCTAAGATCAGAGTTTGCAGTAATAGTTCCACCTGCTGTAAAATCTCCTGTACTTGGATTAAATAAAAGCTTTGTAGATGATACAAATACACCACTTAAATTTCCACTTGTTGCATCATCAAAAATTACATATCGTGTAGCGTTTGTTGAAGTATCGTCTGTGAGCGTTATTGAAGCTCCTGCTCCTTGAGCGCCTTGAGCGCCTTGACCTTGAGCTCCTTGAGCGCCTTGTGCGCCTTGAGCTCCTTGAGCGCCTTGAGCTCCAGAACCAGTAGCGCCTTGAGCACCTTGAGCGCCTGTAGGTCCAGTTGGTCCTTGAGCACCTTGGGCACCTTGAGCGCCTTGTGCACCTTGTGCGCCTCTGGAACCTGTTGTGCCTTGATTGCCTTGGAATCCTTGAGCGCCCTGAGCACCCTGAGCGCCTTGAGCACCCGTAGGACCTTGGAATCCTTGGAATCCTTGAGCGCCTTGTGCGCCTTGTGCGCCTTGTGCGCCTTGTGCGCCTTGTGCGCCTTGTGCGCCTGTAGGTCCAGTTGGTCCTTGAGCACCTTGGGCACCTTGAGCACCTTGTGCACCTTGTGCGCCTCTGGAACCTGTTGTGCCTTGGTTGCCTTGGAATCCCTGAGCTCCTTGAGCACCCTGAGCACCTGTAGGACCTTGGAATCCTTGGAATCCTTGAGCGCCTTGAGCACCTTGAGCGCCTGTAGGTCCAGTTGGTCCTTGTGCACCTTGAGCGCCTTGAGCGCCTTGAGCGCCTTGAGCGCCTTGAGCACCTGTAGGTCCAGTTGGTCCTTGAGCACCTTGGGCACCTTGAGCGCCTTGTGCACCTTGTGCGCCTCTGGAACCTGTTGTGCCTTGGTTGCCTTGGAATCCCTGAGCTCCTTGAGCACCCTGAGCACCTGTAGGACCTTGGAATCCTTGGAATCCTTGAGCGCCTTGAGCACCTTGAGCGCCTGTAGGTCCAGTTGGTCCTTGTGCACCTTGAGCGCCTTGAGCGCCTTGAGCGCCTTGAGCGCCTTGAGCGCCTTGAGCGCCTGTAGGTCCAGTTGGTCCTTGAGCACCTTGTGCGCCTTGAGCACCTTGAGCACCTCTGGAGCCTGTTGTGCCTTGATTGCCTTGGTTGCCTTGGAATCCCTGAGCGCCTTGAGCACCCTGAGCACCTGTAGGACCTTGGAATCCTTGGAATCCTTGAGCGCCTTGAGCACCTGTAGGACCTTGGAATCCCTGAGCGCCTTGTGCACCCTGAGCGCCTTGAGCACCCTGAGCGCCTTGAGCGCCTTGAGCACCCTGAGCGCCTTGAGCGCCTTGAGCGCCTTGAGCACCTTGAGCGCCTTGAGCACCTTGAGCGCCTGTGGGTCCAGTTGGCCCTTGTGCTCCTTGGGCGCCTTGGGCACCTTGGGCGCCTTGGGCACCTTGGGCACCTCTGGAGCCTGTTGTGCCTTGATTACCTTGGAATCCTTGAGCACCCTGAGCGCCTTGAGCACCTTGAGCGCCTGTAGGTCCAGTTGGTCCTTGAGCACCTTGGGCACCTTGAGCGCCTTGAGCACCTTGTGCACCCTGAGCGCCTTGAGCTCCTTGTGCGCCTTGAGCACCTTGAGCTCCTTGAGCACCTTGAGCTCCAAGGACACCTTGATTGCCTTGGAATCCTTGTGCACCTTGTGCACCCTGAGCGCCTTGAGCACCTTGAGCGCCTGTGGGTCCAGTTGGTCCTTGTGCTCCTTGGGCACCTTGAGCGCCTTGTGCGCCTTGTGCGCCTTGTGCTCCTGAAGAAGGAATTACCCAAGATAAATTGCCTAATCCATCTGTTTTTAGGACATAACCAGATGTTCCATCGGCAGATGGAAGAATCCAATTTACATTAACGCTAACAGTTGCTGGCGCTTGAAAACCTACATAATTTGATCCATCAGCATCACCGAATTTAATAGCTGCTTGATCATCAAGGATAAGTGCTTTTCTGACAACAAATTCATTTGCCATTTTCTTTTTTTTCTCATCCAAAATAAAATAACTATTTTATATATGGTTTAGAAAAAAGTTTAAAATGGATTTGTTGTAAATATGGCTAATTAAAGACCAAATCTTCCTTTTAATGCATTGTAATTTTGTAATATTTCAGACAAAACTAATGCTCTGTTATATATTTGGGCATTTGAGATAGATCCGGGGAAAAAATACTCATTTGCAGCATCTGTTCCAATTCTGACAGGTACTGAATTCGAAATAGTTGTAATAGTGCCTGCAATTTGAGATCCAACAGTATAAGAAACACCATTTATATAAATTGCTATAACAACATTATTACTTATTACTACATCAATTTTATACCAAGATCCAAGGCTAATAGCCGTTGTTGTTGTCCAATAACCACTCCAATTAGATCCATTTGTTTGAATGATGAATTGTACTCTAGCCGGACTAGTTCCAAAATGAACACTCAAAAGCCATCCAGCACCTGATGCATAGTTGACTAATTTTGCTAAAATAGTGTTTAAAGAAGAACTAGTTGAAACTTTTATCCAAGCAGATGTTGTGAATGTTCCTAAATTATCTGCTGTATTTGCACTCTCAACATAATCGTTGATTCCATCAAAAACGATAGCTCCACCGTTACTTGAGCTATATGTAGGACCGTTGGTTAAAGTTCCAGTATTATTATTCCCACTTAGATCAGTCCAAGATGTTCCAGAACCGGGGTAAGAAGCTATGTTTCCTGCATCTAAATTTAGTATTAAACCTAAGGTAACAATTGGCAAAGGATCAAATCTGCCTCTTAATACATTGTAGTTATTTCCGATTTCTGCATTGGATAGAGCGGTGTTGTAAACATGACATGTATAAATATTACCTTTAAAAGTTTCACTACCGATGGTATTGGCCCCTATTCTAAAGTTAGATGTAGAGCCTATAGTTGCACTCTGCCCAGACGCAGTCATTATTTGAACATTATTTATAATCAAAGTCGTAGTTGTACCTGATCTTTTAGCCACTATATTAGTTGGAGCACCTGTGTAATTAGTTGCAGTATTTGAGTATAGAGAGGAGCTATTCAACCACATGCCTATATAAGTATTTGAAGTAAAAACTTGCAAATTACCCGATGAATAATTTGCAAAAAGTGTAATGCCTCCTGCAAGTTGGTTAAACCAGACGCTTACAGTAAAATCTCCTGTACCACTTAAAATTGTACTATTGAAATCTACATAATCATTCGTTCCATCAAAAACGATAGCTCCACCGTTACTTGAGCTATATGTAGGTCCATTTGTTAAAGTTCCAGTAATACTATTACTACTTAGATCAGTCCAAGATGTTCCTGAACCCGGATAAGACACCATGTTTCCTGCGTCTAAATTTAATACCAAACCACTACTAACAAGGGTAGTTGAATCATATCTTCCTCTTGTGGCAGTATAATTTTGTAAAACTTCTGTTGCTGTTAACACACGGTTATAAAATTGAACTAATGGAATATTTCCTACAAATGGTAGGATTCCACTATTAAGTCTTCCTGTATATATATCTATAGTAGAAGCCGTAAATGCCGTAACAGAACCAGAATTGGTTAAATTTCCATTAATATAAAGATAAACAGACCCATTTGAATATGTGGCAGTTGCATTATACCAAGTATTTGATAAAAGAGTAGTAGTAGACTGCAAATAAGTTGTGCTTGGAAAAGCTTGTAATAAAAATTTAGATTGCCAAATTTCTACATGCCAACCATTTGCATAACTTGGATAATTGGATGTAGAAAAAAGTGCCATTTCTGTTGAAATACTTGAAGAATTGAACCATACACTAATTGTAAATGTTGTTGATGCACTTATAGTAGAATTATAAGGAATTATTATACAATCATTCGTTCCATCAAATACTATGTTTCCACCATTAAAAGGGCTATATTTTGGCCCATTGGTTAAAGTGCCTATATTACTATTGCCACTTATATCATTCCAAGAAGTAGTTCCCGAATAGGAATTTATATTTCCAGCATCCAATTCAAAAACCAATCCAGTTGTAATAAGATTAGGTCCAATACAAGTTCCCATAAATTCTCATTTCGATTTAAAAAGACATATTCACATGTTTCTTTCAATTGGACTAGACCATTCTGGACCTGCCAATATTTCTATTATTTCAGAATAAGAATACGGACCTTCTTTTGTTGTTAAAACATCAATAAATGATGGTAATATGTCTCCATCCCATTTGACAAATGTTTTTTTACCATCAATAGATTTCCTCAATGTATCAGATGAAGTTTCCAGTATTTGATTAAAATCAATCAAATTGATTTCATCAACAGAAAAAATAATATATTGCCTATCAGTTATAATATTTGTTAAATCACTCATGATATAAACCTTTCTTTTAAATTAAAGACCAAATCTGCCTTTTAATGCATTATAATTTTGCAATATTTCAGCGGCAGTAAGAGAGAGATTCCAAAGCTTTGCGGCAGCTATTTTACCATTGAAAAAGTATTGTCCACTACTGCCTCCTGTGCCAGAACCTAATGTAACTCTGGTGGTTGAAAATTGTGATATATTGGGGTAATAAGATCCAGAATATGTTGTTCTAACAGTTCCATCTACATAAATGTCATATGAACCGCTAGATGAATTCCAATTTATTCCTACTTGATGCCATCCTGCTGAAATAGGGTCTCTTATATATCTGAAAGTACCGCCGTTATGAAAATAGCCAATTGTTTCATTGGTTGTGTCACCGGTCCAACTTCCAAGCGTAAAGCCATCATAACTACCAGAATAGCCCCCGCTCGGTTGATAGCTAAAACTTGCACATTGATAGCCAGTTATTAATGACATAGCTGCATCTTGACCAATATTTCCGTTGAAAAACACCCAAATTTCTGTACAGAATACTGTCGTACTTGTAATAGTGACATTTCCGTAATCATTAGTGCCATCAAAGACTAATGTAGCTGGTCCTGTTCTAGTCACAGCACTTGAAGTAGTTGGTATATAAGAAGTAGCAAATGATCCAAGCTCACATTGCATTCCCCAAATATGATATGTCTCTGTGCCAAGGCTGGTAACATTTGAGTTTCCGGGTGGCGTTGTATCAGATGCTCCAAGCAACTGGACTCTGGCCGCAGCCACAGGCAAAGCCCCCATTACTGCTTGTACTCTATACCAACCATTGCCTGCTGCATTGATGTAGCCAGTAGCGTTACTAGATGAAATCACACTAACAGATTGCAAATCAAACCCAACTCTACTGGCTCCGTAACTGCCTTCACGAATCCAAAAATATCTTGCACCACCTGTAGGCTTAACAAAACAAGATATGGTTACAATTGATGAAGTTGGATAGCTTATATAGCCTCCTGTGACTCCTTTGTAAGTAGTAGAAGTCGCTGAAATTGTAAAATAAGAAGCAGTAGTTGTTCCGTCTGGTGCTGTTTCGCTACTAGAACCTGTTGTGGCAAAAAGTGCAGTATAATAAGCATTTGTTACATCATTACTGTACAAGTTTCCATTTGTTCTAGCTTCGTAAGAGTTAAATGTAGGTCCGTTTGTTAAAGTCCCAGTATTACCATTCTCGCTTAAATCAGTCCAAGATGTTCCTGAACCCGGATACGATTTGACATTACCTGCATCTAAGCTTAAAACTAAGCCATTTTTTACAATATTTGGTCCAAATATAGTGTTACCTTTAATTGTTATTGCCATTACATCACTCTAGCTCCAATTTTTAGAGTCCAAGTTCCAGATGTTATTGTTGCAGTTAAAATTAAATTATTAGAAGAAATTGCAACAGATAAAGATAATCCATTTGTTGATCCTCCAAGATCATTCGTTGATGATTCATTATATTCCACAGTATCTGACGATGCATTCCAAACTGCAATTATGTTTCCAGCACGATAATAAGAAGATGTTGTATTTATTATAAAATAATCAAAAAAAGCAGATGTTCCAGTTGTGTCTGGAATACTAAAAACACTAAATGTTGAAGTTTTACTTACAAAAGTGCCAGATAATGTTTTTGTATAACCGCTTGAATTTACTACAAAAACAGGATTTCCAGATATGTCTCCAACTTGAAATATGTCTCCAGTCAAAGAATCGGTTATGCTAAATAATTGTCCAGAGGTTCCAGAAATATTAACTACTGTACTAGATCCAGAAGCTGAATTTACAGCAAATGTAGTTCCATCATATGTAACATTAGCTTCTGCATTTGCTGTATTTGTTGTTCCAAGACTAGTTAAAACTCTATTATCTAAATAATTTGTTATAGAACTAAAACCAGCACCTTGAGCTCCTTGTGCTCCTTGAGCACCTTGAGCACCTTGAGCTCCTTGTGCGCCTTGAGCTCCTTGAGCTCCTTGTGCGCCTTGAGCACCTTGAGCACCTTGAGCGCCAAGGACACCTTGATTGCCTTGGAATCCTTGTGCACCTTGTGCACCCTGAGCGCCTTGAGCACCTTGTGCACCCTGAGCACCTTGAGCTCCTTGAGCTCCTTGAGCTCCTTGAGCTCCTTGAGCTCCTTGAGCACCTTGAGCACCTTGAGCGCCAAGGACACCTTGATTGCCTTGGAATCCCTGAGCGCCTTGAGCACCTTGTGCACCCTGAGCACCTTGAGCTCCTTGTGCGCCTTGAGCACCTTGAGCACCTTGAGCACCTTGTGCGCCTTGAGCACCTTGAGCACCTTGAGCACCTCTGGAGCCTGTTGTGCCTTGATTGCCTTGGTTGCCTTGGAATCCCTGAGCGCCTTGAGCGCCTTGAGCACCTTGTGCACCCTGAGCGCCTTGAGCTCCTTGTGCGC
>Ga0209596_1000658_pt1 | contig 31804 bp, 23 predicted proteins | sample M_130807_MF_Meta_FD_187314 | JGI IMG/M metagenome (GOLD analysis project Ga0209596, IMG submission 187314) | Freshwater microbial communities from Lake Montjoie, Canada to study carbon cycling - M_130807_MF_MetaG (SPAdes) (version 2) | ecosystem: Environmental > Aquatic > Freshwater > Lake... | reverse complement strand
AACAATCACACAGGCATTGGGTGAAATACTTATTTCACAATCGGTAAAAGCATATAAAGCATCTATGGTAATATCTGGTGAAATACCTGTAGCTAAATCAATTTGGATTTCTACTTCCGCAGCCGTTACATCGGTTACTTTTTTAATTTTAATCTTACCCTGGTCATTGGCCTTGGTAATACTTTCCATGAGCTGAGTGGTAGTTACACCATAAGGAACGTCCTTGATAACTAAAGTTTTCTTGTCAAACTCTTCAATATGTGCTCTTACTCTTACCTTGCTGCCTCTTCTTCCATCATTATAATTACTAGCGTCAATCATACCCCCTGTTTGAAAATCAGGTAATAACTGAAACTTTTTTCCTCTTAAATGTTTGATAGCAGCATCGGTAAGTTCAATAAAATTATGCGGTAAAATTTTAGTAGATAATCCTACGGCAATACCATCAGCTCCTTGTGCTAATAATAAAGGAAATTTCATGGGAAGTGTAACGGGTTCTTGCTTACGACCATCATAACTTAAAGCCCAGTCGGTAGTCTTGCCATTAAAGGCTACTTCTAAAGCAAACTTACTTAAGCGCGCTTCAATATATCTAGCAGCGGCCGCATCATCTCCAGTTCTTACATCACCCCAGTTACCTTGGGTTTCCACTAGCATATCTTTCTGACCAATATTCACTAAGGCATCTCCAATACTTGCATCGCCATGCGGATGATACTGCATGCTTTGTCCAATAATATTAGCCACTTTATTAAACCTGCCATCATCCATTTCCTTCATGGCATGTAAAATTCTACGCTGTACTGGTTTTAAACCATCTTCAATAGCAGGCACAGCACGCTCTAATATTACATAAGAAGCATATTCTAAGAACCAATTTTTATATTGGCCTTGAACACCAGATTCATTCTCTGTAACCCTACTTAAATTTTTCTCTTTTGCCATATTTAATCTTCATTAGAGTCGGTAAGTATCTTCACTACCTTCTGCTAAACTATTTAATTCAATAAAAATAATATCTGTTAGCGCCTTTACTTCATGCCAAACATTGGCTTCAATGATCACCCTAGAAGGCGCTTCTATGGTGATAGTATCTGATTCATTCGTCTCTAAATTCTTCCAGTGCATAGTTAAGCTACCTTGCACTAGTAACATTTCTTCAGGGTTTTTCCCAGCCGACTTTCCCTTATGATAATGTTGCCCACTAATCGTACCCGCCTTTCTATACACCAATAAAAACTCTCCTGTTCTATCGGTACTAAAATAATGTAGTGCGCCACGCTCATCTATTGCTTTTACATCTATATTAGAAACTGATACACTCATTTTATTATTTTAAAGAACTTTATCTTTTTTATCCTCTTTATCTTGTTTATCCTCTTATCTTGTTTATCTTCTTAATCTTGTTAATCTTCTTTATTCACTCTTCTCTGATCACTCTGATTAATTTACTCTTCTGCAACCACAGTTGACCCTCCTGGTATTTGTACCACCATATCCTTCCAGCCTTTCTGCCAATTACCTGCTAGAACCACCTTGCCTATTTCTTGCATGGCTTTTAATCTTGATACAATAAAAGCATCTCCAGTTTTAACCTTCATTTTACTTATTATATGCGCTAGTGCACTTGGTAGTTTTTGTGCATTTTTAGTAAGTAAAGAAAAAATATCTTTATCATAAAAACTAATGGGCATACTTAGTAATTTCTTACCTCCTTCTAAAAATCGAACCCCCTCATTTTCTTGACATAACTTTTTCCACTCATCTGGATCAATCTCAAATTCACTTAATGTTATAGGACGGGCTAATTTTTTAGCTTTCAAAAATTCCTTGGGTTGGATTTCACTTAAATGGGTAGGGTAAAACAATTGACCTTTTTCGTTTAAGAAAGGCAAGTTATTTAAATACAATACCTGTAAACGACCTTGATACGGTTTCAACTGTGTCATTAACCAATAATAACCGCAAACATCATGCGCATTTTGTCCCATCCAAAACCAAACTTCTTCTTCCGTATTTTCTTCTAAACTTTGAATAAGTTCATGTACTGTTAATTTATCATCTACAATATTCAATTGTTCTTCGTAGGGTGAATGCTCCAATATATTCCTCCACCAATCACGTCTTGCCTGATAACCTTCGGTTTCATATATATCAAGTAAAGGGCCAACGGCATAGTCGTCTTTTATTTCAATGACTTTACCTGACATTGACTCATCTAAGGCTATTGCTTCTTCAATAGAAGCAATATCTGCTGTATTAAATACTAAGTGTATCATGCGCTTTGTCCAATTCTACTTTTAAATTATTGATAATAAAATCCTGTCTCTCTTGGGTATTCTTACCCATATAATATTCTAATAAATGCTGAATATGGTCTCCTTGTTCTAAAATAACCGGATCTAATTTTATATCTGCATTAATAAACTTGCCAAATTCTTCTGGACTAATCTCTCCTAGCCCTTTAAACCTAGTAATCTCAGGCTTAGTACCTAATTCTTTGATAGCCGCTTGCTTTTCTGCTTCATCGTAACAATAAATAGTCTTTTGTTTATTTCGGACTCTAAAAAGTGGTGTCTCTAAAACAAATACATGACCTTTTTTTACTAGGTCTGGAAAGAACTGTAAGAAGAATGTAAGAATTAATAAACGTATATGCATTCCATCTACATCGGCATCGGTGGCAATGACTATTTGATTATACCTTAAACCTTCTAAACCTTCTTCAATATTTAAGGCATGTTGCAGTAAATTAAATTCTTCATTTTCGTACACCACTTTTTTCGTTAAACCAAAAGCGTTCAAAGGTTTACCCCTTAAACTAAATACAGCCTGCGTATCTACATTTCTGGACTTTGTAATACTTCCACTAGCAGAATCTCCCTCGGTAATAAATAAAGTACTTCCTTGTTGTAAGGAAATGAACATTTCTTTATTCTTCGTAGGTAAATCATCGTTTAAATGTACACGACAATCTCTTAATTTTTTATTATGCAAATTGGCCTTCTTCGCTCTTTCATTCGCTAATTTTTTAATGCCCGCTAATTCTTTTCTTTCGTGTTCGTTTTGTTCAATTCTTTTTTTAAGCGCTTCCGCTGTGGCTGTATTTCTATGTAAAAAATTATCTAATTCTTTAGCTAAAAATTCAGTCACAAAATTTTTCATGCTTGGCCCACCCTCTGCTACATTCTGTGATCCTAACTTTGTTTTAGTCTGACTTTCAAATACAGGCTCTTGCACTCTTACCGAAATAGCTGCTACAATACTGGTTCTAATATCAGAAGCGTCGTAATCTTTTTTATAGAAATCACGAATCACTTTAATATAGGCTTCCCTAAAAGCTTGTTGATGCGTTCCTCCTTGAGTAGTGTATTGTCCATTGACAAATGAAAAAATATCTTCTCCATAATCGTTATTATGAGATAAGGCTACTTCAATGTCTTCTCCCTTTAAATGTATGATAGGGTATCTAAGTTCGTCTGGATTAGTCTTTCTTTCAAGTAAGTCTAATAAACCATTTTTACTAACATACTTTTTTTCATTAAATAGAATACTTAATCCCGCATTTAAATAACAGTAGTTCCATAATTGTCCATCGATATACTCATGTATGTAATGGAAATTTTTAAACATGGAAGAGTCGGGCGTAAATACCACCAAGGTTCCATTGGCTTCCGTCGTTTTTATTTCTTTGGTTTCGCTAACCAAAACACCTTTTTTAAAACTGGCTGTTCTTTGCTTACCTTCTCTAAAAGCAGTTACTAAAAAGTCTTCACTTAAGGCATTCACCGCTTTGGTACCTACTCCATTTAAGCCCACCGATTTTTGGAAGGCCTTGCTATCGTACTTAGCACCCGTATTTATTTTACTTACAACATCTACAATTTTTCCAAGAGGAATACCGCGTCCATAATCTCGAATGGTGACTTCTTTACCTACTATGCCTATTTCAATTTGTTTACCATACCCCATGGTGTGTTCGTCGATACAGTTGTCGATAACTTCTTTCATGAGTACATAAATACCATCATCAGGAGCTGAACCATCTCCTAATTTACCAATATACATACCTGGTCTTAATCGTATATGTTCCTTCCAATCTAAAGACCGAATCGAATCTTCGTTATACTCTGATGGAATCTTAGTTTCTGCCATAATTATCAATGCTTTAGGGGCAAAAAAAGGCCCTTGTCTGTCTGCAAATCTAATGAGCGTGGTGGTTACCCCAATTTTACTTTTCACCAATTACCCAAATTATGTGGATAAACGATTATTCTCTTATCTTTAAAGCATCAAAACAGACCCAAAATACCCCATTACCGACCTTGATTATATCAAGCAAAGGGCAGGCGAATTAAGCGCGGAAAACGATCAATTCCAGACATTTCTAACTGAAATAGACAGTGAAGCCCTTGACAATGAAGCATTTTCTTTGTCAGAACTAATTAGTCCTCAAATTGACTGTACCAGCTGTGGTAATTGCTGTAAAAGCTTAATGGTCAACATTGACGAAGCGGAAGCCTCTAATTTGGCTAACTATTTAGGAAAAACAAGGGAGGAATTTGATGAAGCCTATATTGCTAAAGGGGAATCGGGAAGAATGGTCATAAACTCAATACCCTGTCATTTTCTAGTCGGCAATAGTTGTTCAGTATATGAACACCGTTTTGCTGGTTGCAAAGAATTTCCAGCCTTTCATATCCCTGCATTAAAAAAAAGAATGTTTACGACTTTCATGCACTATGACCGCTGCCCGATTATATTTAATGTGATCGAAAATTTGAAGTTAAATTTACATTTTAAGAAATTGGAAAAATAAATAATGAGCATTCAATTTGGCATAGATAACTTACTGGCATTAGATCCAAAATGGAAAACTAAAAAGATTGCTTTTTTGACCAATGATGCTGCCACTACTATTAAAGGCATATCCAGCAGAAAGGCTTTGATAGACGCCGGATTTAATATCGTTCAATTATTTTCACCAGAACATGGCATTAGTACAAAAGGTGCAGATGGACATAAAATTAAAAATGAGGTAGACCCCATTACTAAATTACCTGTCATTAGTTTATACAATGAAAAATTAGCGCCCACTAAAGAGGATCTAAAAGGGATTGATTTACTATTATTTGATATACCCGATGCGGGCACTAGGTTCTATACCTATCTGTGGACAATGAGTTATTTTATTGAAGCAGCTGCAAAATTTAATTTACCCATTTATATTTTAGATAGGCCTAACCCCTTAGGAGGAATGTTTAATTTGGTAGAAGGCCCCATGCTAGATAGTTCGCTGAGCAGTTTTATTGGAAGGTTCTCTATTCCTATAAAACATCAATCTAGTTTTGGTGAACTAGCTAAGTATTTTAATGAAAGTCAAAATTGGAATGCCGATTTAAAAGTAATTATTTGTAAAAATTTAAAAAGAGAGCATTTATTTTTTGATTGGAATTATAAATGGGTAAACCCTTCGCCAGCTCTACAAAATTTTGAAGCTTGTTTACTCTATCCAGGACTTTGTTTATTTGAAGCCACCAATGTTTCGGTGGGAAGAGGTAGTGATTATAGTTTTGAATGGATTGGTACTACTTGGTTTAATATGCCTGCCATTGTAATGGTTTGGCAGAATATTTTAAAAGACGATATTAAAATTGAAACCCTTCGATTAACCATGTTAATTGATAATGAAATTGAAGACATGAAAGGCATTCGCATTAAAGTCATTGCCCCTAGCGCATTTAATCCGGTGTTGACAGGGCTTATATTACTTAAGCTTATAAAGGACATTCACCCACAAGATTTTAAATGGCAACCCTACCCAACGAATGTAAACCCTAGTGGCGCTAATCATTTATCTTTACTCTTAGGAATTCCTGATGCTGAAAAATTATTCGACCTCCCTTTAAAAGACTGGTTAAATAAAGTGGTATCGGCTTTAAAGGTCACACAATGGGAAAAAACAATGCAGCCCTATTTACTTTACGACTAAATCATTAAATGAAAAAAACATTTTTACCTAAAACCATTAGATGGACATTATTATTAGGGATAGTTTTTTTAATTTTAATGACTATCATGAGATTTGTTTTTGTTTATTTTTTTAGGTCTCCCATCTCTTCTCAAAATGACTTAACAGCAGCTTTTATATTAGGTGCTAGATTTGATCTAAGATATGTCTCTATTGTCATGGGGGTTGTTTTATTATTCTCCTTTATAAAGCCAATTGATCCTTTCAATACTAGATATGGAAAAAAAATAGCTATTTCCATTTGGATACTATTGGTAACCCTTTTACTATTTTTTTATACAGCCGATTTTATTCATTATGCCTATGTTCATCAACGACTCAATGCAAGCATTTTAAGCTATATCGACAACCCGCTTATATCTTTAGAAATGATGTGGCAGTCTTATCATGTTATAATTATATTTTTAGCTTTTATTTTGATTGAATTTATTTTTTATAAGTTTATTTCTTTTACTTACTTTTTTAGTAATAAATATACAAGTACTTTAAGTGGTTGGAAAAAATGGAGTATTCAAGTATTGTTTTTTTTAGTGTTAGTATATAGTGCCATTGGAAATATAATTTATGAAAGTGGTCAATATCCACTAAGATGGAGTGACGCCTATAGTTTAGGCAGCGATTATAAAGCCAATCTGGCCTTAAACCCCATGCAGTCTTTTTTTAGTAGTTTAAATTTCAGGTCTTCTAAGATAGATACCGATTTAATTAAAAAAAATTACAATGTTATAGCTGCTTACTTGGCTATACCTACCAATGAACAAGATGCGCAAAATCTTCAATTTACAAGAGTAGAAAGTCCTGTAGATAATAATGTGGAAGCTTCTAAAATTAAAAATGTAGTACTAGTTATATGTGAATCGTTTTCAGCTTACAAAAGCTCTATGATGGGTAACCCTTTAAATACCACACCCTATTTTAATAGTATGAAAAAACAGGGTATCTATTTTAATAGGGCCTTTTCTCCTGCTTATGGCACTGCTAGAGGAGTTTGGGCCGTATTAACAGGTACGCCTGATATATTAGAAGGAAAAACATCAAGCCGTAATCCTTTGGCAGTGGATCAGCATACTATCATGTCTGAATTTAAGAATTATGAAAAGTATTATTTTTTAGGAGGCAGTACAAGATGGGCAAATATTAAAGGAGTTTTAAATAATAATATTACAGATTTAAAAATTTTTGAACAAGGTAGTTATCAGTCAAGTGAGATTAATGTTTGGGGTATTAGTGACAAGGACTTATTTATGGAGGCTAATAAAACTTTAAGTAAGAATAGCAAACCATTTTTTGCCATTATTCAAACTGCCGACAACCACCGCCCTTATACCATTCCTTCGGAAGATTTAAAAGTATTTGTTAAAAAAACAGTACCCAAGGATTCTTTATTGAAATATGGTTTTGAAAACAATGACGAGTACAATGCCTTTAGATATACCGACTACTGCATTGAACAATTTATAGAGGCAGCTAAGAAAGAAAAATATTTTAATGAAACTTTGTTTGTATTTATTGGAGACCACGGCATTAAAGGAGATGCAGGAAAAATGTTACCTAAATCTTTTACAGAACAAGGCTTAACCAATATGCATATTCCCTTCTTGTTTTATGCACCTTCTATTTTGCAGCCTAAGGAATATTCAATCCCTGTGTCTCAGGTGGATGTTATGCCAAGCATAGCCTCTATATGCAATATCCCTTATACCAATACCACTATGGGTAAAAATATATTTACCACAGTGCAACAAAATAAGAATACGATATTTTTATACGACGACTTTAACCAGCAAATTGGGGTACTTAACAATGAATACTATTATGGGTATCAATTAAAAAACCCAAATAAAACCATATTCGAGAGTGTCTTAGATAATAAAGTTGTTAAAAATGATAGCGCACAAAAACAAATGGATATTTTAACAAAGACCATCTATGAGACATCGAAATATATGTTAATACATAATCAAAAGCTACCTATTAAAAACTAGGATTCACTTACAATAGGTGGTTCTTGCAGTTTCTCCACTCTTTTAGTACCCGCATATAATTCATATTCTAACAACCTGCAATCAATGGTGGCATTGTAAAATTCTATGCGTCTGCTAGGTTTTAATCTTACTTTTTTAGCTAATTCTAAATTACCCGTAAATATATAACCCGTATACCCTTTACAATTATTTTTTAGAAAGTCTCCCATTCTTGCATAAGTGGCTTCTAATTCTAACTCCTCTCCTAAACGCTCTCCATATTCAGGATTAAACATAACTACAGCGCCGTTAGTATTGGAAGGAACATTTGTTTGCTCAAAATCGCAGTCTTGAAAATATATTAAGTGGTCAACTCCTGCCACAGTAGCATTGGTCTTTGCCGTTTCAGTGGCGCGCTTACTAATATCAGAAGCTATAATTTGCAGTCCGGGAATTTTAATAATTTGTTCTTTCAATTTTGCATTTTCTACTTCGTACATTTCTCTTTTATAACCAAGAATATGCATAAAGGCATACTGTGTTCTCAATAAACCTGGAACTCTATTAGTAGCAATAAGGGCTGCTTCAATAGCCAAGGTACCAGAACCACACATTGGATTTACAAAGGCTCCTTTTCTATCCCACTTAGTAGAAAGTATGGTAGCAGCTGCTAAGGCTTCTAACATAGGAGCTGTACCTGGTAATTTTCTATAACCATGTTTCGCTAAAGTTTCACCTGAAGTATCTAAGAAAACTTCCGCTTCATCATTTTTCCAAAATAAATACACCACTGCCCCTGCTAAATCGGAGCCAGTGGAAGGACGTTGTTGTGTGACTTCACGCATTCTATCCACAATAGCATCTTTGACTCTTAAATTTGCAAACAAATTCGTAGAGATAGTCGGATGAAATACATTACTAGTAACTGAAAAATAACCTGTTGGAGATATTACCTTTTCCCAACTAATGTTCACTAAATTATTATAGAGTTCATTAGGGTCATTACAAATAAATGACTTTATAGAATACATTACCTGACTTGCACATCTTAGATTTAAATTCAACTTAATACAATCCTGCACGGTACCCGTTAGTTCCACCCCCGTTTGAAAAACTCTGTCAGGCGTAAAACCTAAGGCTACCACTTCTTTACTTAAAGCAGGTGCTAACCATTTATGACAGGTGATGATAATTTTATTGGGTGTAGTAAAAACTTGCATAGAACGAAGGTATTTTAAAAAAAAGCAAAAGGGCTTCAATTGCTTGAAACCCTTTCTCTTATTCTGTGGGGGCACACGGGTTCGAACCGCGGACCCTCTGCTTGTAAGGCAGATGCTCTAAACCAACTGAGCTATGCCCCCTTTTGAGGAGTGCAAAAATAAGGTTCAGAAGGGAAATACCCAAAAAAAAGGTGATTTAATTTAATTGAACAGCAGGAAGCCTAGTAGATTGACTATCATATACAAAAAGCTCCACTATTTCATAGTTCCAGTACTTACTTAATGGCGATTTATCCAAGATATCTTTAACTTCTTTTTTGGTATTGGCATTAATCGTAATCCATGAATTTTGTACTTCCATACTTACAGCATAAGTATCTATGATACCCTTATTCAATAAATAATTGATATAAGTACGATGAGGTGGTACTAAAGACATAAAGTCCTCATCCATTTCAAAAGATATAATAGCTTGGAATTTTTTCATGTTCTATCTTAACTTATAATAAACTTTTACTAAGATACACTAAACATTGATAAGTAAAAATGATTTTTAAGGAATAAGGTAATAGCCAATTCTTCCACCCCCACCTGCTAAAAAAACAGCTTTTGTACTAGGTTGTTTACGAACAACATGGAAGCTTTCAGTGGATATTAAATCCCAGCTTTCTGCTTTGTTTTTTGAAATATCTACGCCAGCAGTTCCGCAAGCGATTAAGATGGAATTTGTAATATACTCAACCCCTGATCTATAACCATTAGGGTGTCCAATAAACTTTTCAAGCACCCATGATGATTTTCTTTTTGATTGCTTCAAACCTACTGCATTTTGTAATCTACTGGTATCTTTCGTAAAATCGCCCCCTACTATCATTATATTATTTCCGTTGGGTGATATGGCCATACTATTAGCACCAGTCGATTTTCCGCCTTGTATAATGGGTATGTCCATGGCTTCTCCATTTATCCATAATCTTGATCTTTGTCCTCCTGAAACTAAAAAATCTTCTTTACTAAGTTGTGCAATATTAGAACCACTTGAAGCAAAAAAAGCTTCGCCTTTTTCTAATGGCGTTTTAAAATAATTAGAAGATACTTCATTCCAATGTTCTCCTTTATCATTGGTACTTAATAGAAAAATTGTATTACCAATGGGATCTCCTACAACTAAACCATTATTAGCATCTTTAAAATGAATGGCGTCTAAGAACATTAAGGTATCGGAATTTTCATATACTTTATACCAAGTAGTTCCGCCATCTTTTGTTTTTAATATTATAGCAGGAGCTGCTACAGCAACTATTATGGCCTCCTTATCATCCCAAGCATGAATAGATCTAAAATCTCTGGTTTCATAGCCTTTTACTTGCATCCATTCAAAATCGGCTCCGCCATTTACCGACTTAGCAATGCTAGCTTTAGATCCACTGGCCCAAACAGTATTTTTATTGGGAATAGCCATACCTCTAATACTTACTCCTTTTTTCTGAGTAAGTATTTTTATGGAATTATTACCCGAATTTTGCGCATAGCTATTTTGATCTAGCAACAAAAATGCAAATAAAGCAATAACGGCTTTTTTCATATGATCACTATTTATTGACTTAAAGATACGATATGATACCTTATTGGATGAGTAGAACACAATTAATGTTAGGTGATGAACAGGTAGAAAAATTAATGAGCAAGAATATACTCATTATTGGACTCGGTGGCGTGGGAGGCATTTGTGCAGAAATGATTGTAAGAGCCGGCATTGGAAAAATGACCATTGTAGATAATGATACTATTGATGCTAGTAATATAAATAGACAAATTCCTGCGCTTCATTCCACTATCAAAAAATCGAAAGCACAGGTTTTGGCTGCTAGATTATTGGATATCAATCCCCTTATTGAATTAACCATATTGGAAGAATTTGTGGAAGACGAATCAATGCTCGCATTAATTGAAAAAGAGCCTTGGCATTATGTGGTAGATTGTATTGATACTTTATCGGCTAAAGTAGATTTAATTAAAGGCTGTATGGATAGAAAATTAAATATTGTAAGTTCGATGGGTGCTGGTGGAAAATTAGATCCTTCACAAATTAAAGTCACCGATTTATCTAAAACCTATGAATGTAATTTAGCGCGCTATGTTAGAAAACGTTTGCAAGCACTAGGAATTAAAAAAGGCTTGAAAGTGGTATTTAGTTCTGAAAAGCCAGAACAATCTCGTATTGTTGAAACAGAGAATGCATATCCCAAGAAGTCCATTATTGGAACTTTAAGTTATATGCCTGCTATTTTTGGCTGTACGGTGGCCAGTGTGGTAATCAGAGACTTATTGGCAATTGATTGATTTATAGGCCTATTTTCTTTGAAATCAGGCTTATTTTTCATTAAATTTGCAGCCTAAGAAAAGGGTTCGGTAGCTCAGCTGGATAGAGCGTCATCCTTCTAAGATGAGGGCCATTGGTTCGAATCCAATCCGAATCACAAAGCCTATCACGAAAGTGATGGGCTTTTTTAATGCGAGATGCGTCAAGAGCTTGCTCTTGTAAGCTATCGAGTATTAAAAAAGCCAAGGATCCCGAGTATCGGGATCCTTGAAAGGCTTTGGGTAAGTTTGAGGAACAAGGATCACCGAGCAAAGCGAGGTAATCCTTGTACTTGAAAGGCTTTGGGTAAGCTTGAGGAACAAGGATCAGTGAGCAAAGCGAGCTAATCCTTGCTCTTGAAAGGCTTTGGGTAAGTTTGAGCTTGTAATAGAATTGGGATTGATATTTTTCTTAAATTCATAGAAATTATTTCTATGAAAAAAATGATGCACTTTTTAATGTTAAGCTTAGTTACTGTCTTTTTTAGCACAAGTCTTAGTGCTCAAAATATAGAGGTTAAACATAAAGTAGTTATACAATTAAATACAGCCGACACTTCTGCCTGGTCTTCTACCATTGGTAATATCAAAAATTTACAAAAACTTTGGCCGAATAATGTAGTCGTGGAAGTAGTAGTACATGGAAAAGCTTTAGACTTATTAGTAGCAGCTAAAACGCATTTAGCCAATGAAGTAATTGAAATGTCTAAAACCAATGTACAATTTTCTGCCTGTGAGAACTCCATGCGTAAACACCATATTGAGAAAGCTGATTTACTTACAATTGCCAATACCGTTCCTTCTGGCGTTGCAGAAGTAATATTGAAACAAGAAGCAGGCTGGTCTTATTTAAAAGCGGGTGTGAATTAATATTGCTTTTAAAATTCTACTATGCTTCGACGTATTTTTTATAGTTTATTCATTATAGGTTTATTAGTTTCTACCTATAATAGCTTCCGTAGAAATGCTAAAGAACAAGAAACTGCCATGCTTAAAAGAATTGAAGGCATGGATACCTCGGCATGGGTGGGCTCCTCCCCTTATCAAATTCCTGTTGAAACTGAAAAAGGAAAACTTATTCGTTATGGCTACGAATTAATTGCACATACTGCAAAGTATTTAGGCCCAAAAGGAATAGTGCAGCAATCCACTAACGGAATGAATTGTCAAAACTGTCATTTAGAAGCCGGCACTAAACCTTGGGGATTAAATTATGGTTCGGTATATACGACTTATCCAAAGTTTAGAGAGAGATCAGGTAGTATTGAAACTATTTACAAAAGAGTGAATGATTGTATGGAGCGAAGTTTAAATGGAAAAGCTTTAGATACGAATTCAAAAGAAATGAAAGCTATTTATGCTTATATCAAATGGCTAGGAAGTGATTTACCCAAAGGGAAAAAAGTAAAAGGGTCTGGTATTGAAATATTACCCTACTTAAAAACTGCAGCAAGTCTTACAGAAGGTAAAATTGCTTATGTACAAAATTGTCAACGTTGCCATGGCGCTAATGGGGAAGGACAAATAGATTCTACGGGTAATATGTACTTATACCCTCCCGTTTGGGGTAGGCATAGTTATAATAATGCAGCTGGATTATTTCAATTATCTAAACTAGCAGGTTTTATTAAAAACAATATGCCCAATGGAATAAATTATCATGCACCAATGGTAAGTATTGAAGATGCTTGGAATTTAGCTGCCTATATTAACGCGCAACCAAGACCTTCCAAAGATAAATCCAAAGACTTCCTGCTACTCGCTACCAAACCAATCGACTACCCTTTTGGCCCTTATGCAGATACCTTTTCAGAACAACAGCATAAGTTCGGCCCCTTTGAGCCCATTGCATTGGCAAAGAAAAATTAATTTGAACTACCATTTTATAATTTAGTAAAATCAATTACGGGATGCTCCCCATTTAATTTTCTAGTAATTATATCTCCAGCATCTATATTTTTTAAATGTTTAAACCCTCCTGAGTACATATAAAATAAATTACCTTCTACTCCAGCGCCATAATCAAATCTTTGATGCCTTTGCGGATGCGCCGTGGTTGTAAATTTAGCTTGATTCAATTCAATCCAATTACCTGAAGGGGTCATAATCCATTGATTGCCATAATAGGCCTTGAAATAATCATCTCCATTATTGCCAAAATTTTCAACAAAAGCATATAAATTTCTAAAGCCTGTTTTAGTGTCTGTTTTATTTTGCGTCCACTCTGATAATAAATGCCAAGTATAATTGTCCTCTGGTCTAGCATAATAACCTATATAGGTAGCACTATCTCCAGCTATGGATTTTATACCTGTTAAAAAACGATAAGTTTGATTCGCCTTCCAAGGATATACTAAATGACTATGTCCTCCTGAACCTTCATTGCCAAAATCACCAGAAGAAACATTTGCACCTTTAGTTTTTAAGTTCACTGCAAACTGAGAAGGTATTTCTTTGGGGTTATCGGTTTTATATAAGCTCCAAATAGAAAAAATAAATCTTCTTTCCTTTTCATTATTAATTTGAATACCTCCATAGCCACTATGAAAGCCATTGGTTTCATAATAAGCATGCAGTGAATTTTCAACTTCTTTAGGCACCCTTACTTCGGTGTAAAACCATTTTACCACTGAATCTCCTGGGACTTGATACCTTAAATGAGTGGACGGCGCTGCTAAATAGCTGCTTTTATTGTATTTAATTTCATTGGGGCTAATGGCGTCAATACTAAGAGAAATAATTTCCGGATATAATTCAAGTGCATTAGGAGGCTTAGTATTAGCTACTGTAGTTTTATTCGCGCCTTTAATTTTGAAATAATGATAGCCAGATTTATTGATAGTAAAATGGCCAATTGGAAATACAGTACTGCTTGAATTGGCTGGAATGTTAATTTCAGTTTCTTTACCCCCTTCATCTAAACTTATTTTTAAAATAGAGACGGTAGCAATGGGAAGTATATGAATAGAGGCTGCTATTTCTCCTTTTTGCTTTGGATAAAAATAAATATGTAAGCTTTGGTCTTTATTTTCTATGGTTTTTTGAATGAGTTCTTCTTCCTCCTCATTTAACTGGACTTTTTTTTTACCAGCATAATAGCCATTGCCTTTAACAGCTATAGTAACATGAGCCGATTTCCACTTATCATGAAGCACCTTAATAAAATAACCTCCTACCACACTTCTAGCTTGAAAACCAATTTGTTTACCATTTAAAGTTTCATGCCAATCACTTAAGGGTACTCTAGTGGGTGTATTAGTTGCAAATTTATACACTGGGTTTATTAATTGCTCAAAATCGCCTTGGGTACTAGATAAAGTTGCTGTCCAAGTTATCCAATCCGACTTGGTATAGGTTTTACGACTATCTAAGGGTAGTCCAAATTCATTTTGCTTAGTTAAATAATAGGCTACTTCCGCATCGTATACTTTCTGAGGGAATAAATGAAAGCCAAATAATTTATCCCAAACCATATTATACTTTTGACTCCAGGTATTTTTGTCGTTGTACGTTAAAGCATAATGGTCTCCTGCATTTGCTAGGTCTTGCCATTTAGCAGCCATTTCAGTAGCTATTTGAGTATACTTAATTGCAATCTCTTTCTTGCCTAGCATTTCAGCCATCATTGCATAAGACCTAATACCTACAATGGCTTTAATAGCTAAGTTTGCATTACGCGCTAAATGCCCAGCGAAATCGTCGGTACATAATTGATTCACCGGATCTAATCCTTCCTTTTCTAAGAACTGAACCCACTGCGTTAAAGTAGCCCAATGCGCTGCGGCATAATTAGCATTGCCCTCCGATTTTACTATGGCTCCCGCTAGAATAATCATATTACCCGATTCTTCTACTGGCATACCTTCTGGATAAGTTTGCCCATTGGCTAAAGGATAAGTACCTAAATCATGGGCAGCATAAGGTTGTTTGTATAATCCACTTTTCTCACTGAAATAAAATATTCCATTTAACATACCCTTCATTAAAGAAGGATTATAGTTCAAAAATAAAGGCGCACTTGGATAAGTAACGTCCACAGTATTAATACTTCCATTGCTAAAATTTTCTTTAGATAAAAACAAAAGCTCCCCATTTTGTTTGCTTTTTACTAAATTATGCGCAGCCACTGCTTGTCTATAAGCAGTAATACAAAGTTTCGCATAGTTGTCTCCTCCAGCAGCTAGCGCATCGTTGTAAATTTGTTTATTGAACCTATCACATTTAGCCATTACATCAGCATGCTGTGTATAGGCTAATTGCAACATTTTATCCATATTCATGGTAGGATATAATTTCCACCAAGGATCTAAACTTTCTTTAAAATATTGTATGGCTTTAATTTCATCGTAGGCTACTAATAATAAATGTTCTGTTTCAGTATCGCGCGCAGTATCTGCATTAAAAATGGTATTAATAGATAAATTGCTTCCTTCTTGTTTAGAAGACTTATTTGTTACAATTTTAGCTTCGTTCATTCCACTCGTATTTGAAATAAAATCCTGACTAGCTTCATTAATAGACTGAATATATTGTTTTGAATGATATTTATTTGCCGCTATATAGGCATAGCCCCAGTCAATTCTTAGATCGTCTCCGCTTTTTTGTAAGATGGGTTGATCAACTGTTCCTAGTTTTAATACATTTAAATTTTGAGTTGTGTATCCAATCGCTAACATTGGCTCCGTGCCTTTATTAGAAGCAATTGCTGAACTTGCTCCTACATAAATTTGAACAAGATGTTTTTTACCATCCTTAGACTTTGTTTTCATGGAAATATAAGAGACAGGACGAGATAGTATATTGATATCTGTAATAATTAAAGGAGAAGTAAAGGCAACATTAAGTGATACAGCTCCGCAATCGAATTGATAAGTAGTTTCTGTGGCCGACATATTTACCGATAATTGATTTGCTTGCTTAATTTTATCATTCTGTTTAGCGGATTCTTCTTTGCCCAAGAATTTATATACTTGGTTATCTACTTTAATTAAACCTACTATGGACTGATTTGCCCCTGTCCAATGCTTGGTAGTAGACTCATTTAGATTATCGGTAAATGACCAAATACTAAAATAAGGATTATGGGTAATTAAAGGATAGGCAGGTGCTTTGGATACTTGCGCTATAGAACTATATACAATTATATTCAAACTAATGATTAAAACAGCTGAAAAACGTTTCATAATATTTTATATAAATGGTCAAAAATTAAAGTCAAATAAATATACTAAAATAGAGTCATCTATTCCCTATTATCCTATTTTTTTGTATAAACAATTTATTATAATTTTAGTAAATATGTACTTAGTCTCTTTTATCAAATCTATTGCTAGTTTAACGCTAAAAACCTTTTTTGGTTTGAAGCAGTCTGAAAAATGGGCTACCGAGTACCTCCATACTGTGGAAGTAAAATTTGATGGGAAATTTGATAAAAAAACCTTAGAGAAAATTGTAAAAAGGTATAGCATTCAACAACATTTCATCAACGATAGTTTCAGTAGTTTATATGGTCGCAATAATAATGTAAATGAAAAAGAAAGAAATTTACTTTATTTTATCATGGTTTCAGTCTATGACGATTTTTTTGACGATAAAACTTTAACCCTTGAACAGATAGATTCTATTTTTTACCACCCAGAAGTATTCACCCCAGAAACATTTTTTGAGAAAGTATTTATTTATACGCATACTAGTTTATTAAATGATGTTGCAGATAAAGCTCAATACTTTAAAGATTTTGAAGGTCTTCATATTGCTCAAAAAGATTCTTTAGAACAGTTTAACCCAAATGTTACTGGCGAAACATTATTATCTATTACTACTAGAAAAGGTGGTTACTGTCTACTAATGTGTAGGCATTATTTAGATACCCCCTATCTCCCAGCAGCAGATGCTACTTGGTATGCTTTAGGTGGTGTGATACAATTAACCAATGACTTATATGATATTTATAAAGACATGCAAGAAGGTATTATTACACTTGCGGTAAGAGCCAAGCAGTACGAAGCTATTTACGCACTCTATCAAAAATATGCACAGGCCTTAAATGAATCCATTAGGCGATTACCAGTATCACAAGCTCGCAAGATGGATTTATCTATCATATTAAATGTAATTGCTGCTTTTGGTTATGTAGCTTTAGCTAACTTAAAGCGTTTGCAAGCGAATAATTCAGATAACTCAATTTTACCAGCATTTGATACCTTGCCAAGAAAAGAATTAATTATTGACATGGAAAAAAATAGTAATAGATATAAATTGTTAAAATTCACTTACCAAAATGCCGCATTATGAAAATTTTAATAACCCATCACTTTAATAATTAATTTTTTCATTCTTTAAGCTAGTCGGCAACCATACCTGCATAGCATTATTACCTCTATTGCACCAAGTATAATAAGGAATGGCTCTTACCTTTTGCATAACAGTTTGTGCAGACAAGCCGTCGTTATTTATTTGAACTACGGGTAAATTAGCTACAAGGCTTACTACTTTTTCATCTAGAATTGAAAAATTCTCAGTCGTAAATACACTATTACTAGGTGCTATCACATTCCAAGCTTTACCATTATTATCAGCACCTTCAATACAATATACAATGGGGCCTCTTTGTAAAGCTACACGACCATTATCTTGTAAGAGTTCATCTCTTGCTTTAATTTTTTGAATAGTCATAGGCAACTGATACTCTACCACATCATTATTTTTCCATTCTTGATTAATAATAGCATAACCATCTTCTATTGTATATATTACTTCTTTTCCGTTCACTAGCATAATGGGTTTTGTATCTGGTATTGTATTCTCATAAGAATACAAATTACCTGGAGCAGGTATTCCATTGGCCCAGCCTGGTATTCTAAAAGCTATGGGTAAAGAAACTTTTTTCTTCATAGTAAGGGTGCACTTCATAGAACCTTCCCAAGGATAGTTTGTTGCCATAGTGAACTGCATGTCTCCATTAGGCACTTTAATGTTGGTATTACTTCCTACAAATAAATTCACATAAAATTTACCATTCGAATAACCATAAATATAATTTCCTAAAGAAGCTATTAATCTTGCTATGTTAGATGGGCAGCAAGCAGTACCAAACCATTCTTTTCTTGCATTTTTACCTGATGATGCTAATGGGTTTCCGTAAAAGAACCTATCTCCACTTAATGAAAGTCCATCCAAGGCCCCATTGTATAAACTACGCTCTAATACATCAATGTATTCTGCATTACCCGTTAAACTATTCATTCTCTGATTCCAAAATACCATACCCACAGAAGCACATGTTTCACAATAAGCTTGTTCATTAGGTAAATCATAGTCGTTTGTAAACCCTTCGTTACTGCCAGCAGATCCTATTCCACCAGTGATATACATATTTCTATACACTACATCCTCCCATACCCTTCGCATAGCTGTGACATAGTCTTTGTCACCAGTATGTGCCGCCACATCGGCAGCACCAGTATATAAATACATGGCTCTCACAGCATGACCAGTAATATCTTTTTGTTCTTTGACGGGTACTTGATCTTGTGTATATAATGTATCCTTCCAGTCTGTCCAAGTATAGCCCTTCGCTAATTTCTTCCCTCTTTCTGATAATAACCAATCGGCTAAGTTTAAATATTTTTTATCATTCGTTACACGATATAATTTTACCAAGGCTAGTTCTAATTCTTGATGTCCTGTTACCCAATCTCTTTTACCTGGGCCAAATAAGGAATCAAAATAATTAGCCCATTTAATCACTACATCTAAAAACTTTCTTTTACCGGTGGCATCATAATAAGCGACCGCAGCTTCAATCATATGGCCAGCGTTATAGTCCTCATGCATACTCATATCTGTCCAACGCTTATCCAAGCCAGTTAAAGTATAATAAGTATTCAAATAGCCGTCTTCTAATTGAGCAGCAGCAATTTTATCAATCCACTGATCGGCCTTGGTTTCTAATTTTTTATCATGGCTAGTTTTAATAGCATAGGCCATTGCTTCTAATGCTTTGAAAACATCTGAATCATCATAAAAAACGCCTTCATGTGCTTCTCCTTTTTTTCTGGCTACTTTTTCAAAGTTTCTTATTCTAGCTGTTTTTTCTTCTGTTTGATATATACATGCATCCAATGTTTTAGTAGCCACTAAATCCATTTTAGGTTTCCAAAATGCATCTGTAACATTCACATTTGAAAAATTGATGGGTTCTATCTTAACATTATTTGTTTGCGCTTGGCTATTTAATACTAAGATCATTAAGCCAATGAAGAAAACATTTTTTTTACTACTTCTACTATTCATATATCTAGTTTTTTAATTTTTAATTGGACTATTTGCCACACATCTAAAACCAACAGTTGCATTTCTTTCAAATCCCTGACTCACTCTTAATAAATATTGAACATAGGTTAATTCTCTAGGACCAGCCTGCACATACCACCAACTTCCAGCAGGTTTAAAATAGCTACCGCCCTTCATCATAATATATTCATAACTACCTGAAACATATTTACTATTTGTTAATTGCCAGACTGAACCTACTAAATCGTATAACCCATTTGCATTCACCCCTTTCGGATAAGACCCTACTGTATCTAATAACCCATTACCTAAATTACAAAAACTTGAATCAATTCCTTTAATTTTTACAGTACTTAATGTACCTGTAATTTCCTCCACTTCTCTTGTTACGGGCTGTCCCTGTTTCCAAGGCCATTCATTTAAAGCAGGTGTTTGCGCTGCATACTGCCATTGAACTTCAGAAGGCAATGATTTATGATTCCAATTGGCATAGGCCTCAGCATCTTCATAACTTATAAATACAACAGGTTTTTTTTCATCCGATTTTATCGGTTTTCTATTAACCCAATGTTTTAAATAATTAACTGTATCAGTGGGCTTATAATTACTTAGTTCTATGAATTTATAAAAATCTGCATTAGTGACTAAATATTTATCCATCCAAAAACTAGTCATATTTATCAAATTAGTATCCGTCATTGGAGGGTATGCAATAAAATCGTCGCCATGGGTTTGTTTGAATAGAAATTTACCTTTTTCAATTTTAACCATTTGGGTAGTATCTAAGATATGGATACTAGTAAATGGTTTGTTAAAATTTAATTCAATATTTTCCTTTAATCTTGGTATGCCTACACTTAAGTATATTATTTGTTCGTCTAATAAACTTATTCTATTTGATTTATTGCCAAAAGCGTCTTTTTCATGCTTAACAACTTGTACTATTATTTTACCTTCAAACCTTTCCGCTATTTTATTAATATCTATCACTTGACTTTTGAAAGGCAAAATTAAATTTGGTTTACCCCAACCTACTTCGCTCGTCCAAACATTCATTTCTACTTCACTACTATCTAATGAAGCATAATCTCTCTTTATAATATTATTTTTTGTGACTTGTATTTGAATATTATTATTTATGATTGTTGTCTCCAATAATTTTGGTACCTGAATAATACAATCTACAGTACCTTCATTATTAGTGCCTAAGTACTTCTGATGAAAAGCATTAGTTTCTGCTTCAATAAAATATTTACCGTTCTTGAAAGTAGGTTTTAAAAGTTTATGATGATACACGTCTACAAAATGCCAATTGTATTTTTGACTTACTTCAAATAAATCGTTTTTATAGCCTTGAGGAATAGTTGAATAAATAGTATATACTATTTTTTGAGGAGCAGTCCACTGATTTACCCAAATACTATCGGCTGTTGTTGGAAGTAAAGGCGTGGCATTTTTTGAATTAAAATTATCTGATAGCGCTCTTAATAATTGGGTTGTTTTACCAAGAAAAGCATATTGCTTTTCTACCCATTCAGGTTGACCCGCAGCCATTATATTTATTTCAGTACCATATCCATTAAAGAAACTAGTAGCAAATTCACGTTGTATAGGTTCTTTATATAATTCAGCCACTCTGTATATAGCAAATCCAGGTTGAATAAACTTATTTAAATTAAGCATAGGTGGATAATACAAAGCGTTATGCACCCTACCTGCAATTATTCCTTGCATATCCTTAGGAACTGCCATGCCCTCACTATACATAATAACCCCCTTCCTAACAGTATCCGCAGAATTCTGTAGAGTATCACTTGAACTTCCTTGGGTATCTAAAACCACTCCATCGGCTTCTGTATTTTTGATAAGCCAAGACAAGCCAGTATAATGATTTTGTTTATGTGTATCTATATCCCAGGGATTATAGGAAACAAATAAATGTTTATTTTCTGCAATTAAATCATTACTTATTTTCTTGATGACATTTAATCCACCAGGTAAATCCTTGTATAAGTCAAACTGATTTCTTTGGTCTAATCCTAAAGTAGGCCATGAGGGCCAAATAGTTATTATATCATCACCTCCATATAATTTATTCCCTCTATCCACAAAGGAAGGTAATGCATATTTTTTTTGGGTAGCATTGTAGAAAAATTTATCCCAACTCATCATTAAATGCATCAAATAAGTATTTCTTACCCATGCTAAATCTTTTCTTTTATAAAGGCTATCATTAAAATAACTCAAATCATACAACTTCTTATCTCTAAAAACTTTTAATAACCCATTTTGCCAAGAACCTTTATAGGGAGCCAACCAAATATTGTATTGAATACTTCCATTGGGGTATAAGATAGTTTCAAATCTCTTCGTCTTGCCTAAATCAACACTTTGTTTGTCTCTTCTACTAAAGCCGTAAATAGAAAAAGATTGATCAATAGACAAAGTATTAAAGCCTAGTTCCCAAGCATTGTCTGGAACAATTACATTTACAGGCATTTTACCTGGAATGAATAAATGAGTTCTGGATAAACTATGGTTGCCCTTTCCAGTAATATATACATTTTCCTGATTTTTTTCAAAAGGCAAAACATTATCAATGATTAAAGTGTCCTTACTCGTATTTTTAAATTCTATACGTAACTGAAATCCTTCTTTCATTTTTTGAACAGAAAGAAGTTTTGTTTCTACTTGCTTTTTTTGACTGTACATTCGATCCCATTGAACTATAGAAACAGGCTGAGGTAAAATAAAACTTCTAGTATTCATTTCAAAACCAGTAATGGCTAAACTATCTTTACTAAAATGAATTTCGGCAATTGTTGCTGATTGAGCAGTAAGGACTTTTTGAAAAAAGACATTGAATATCAGCAATAAAAGCAAAATATTTCGGCAAACAGTTGATAATCTTTTCATTTATATACAATGTAAAAGAAAGTTACAAAAAATGACTTAAAAACAGGTGGAATAATGGTGCTTTGTTGAACATCATTTATCTTTATAGAAATTGACCTACATTTATTGATACTCTATGGAAATTAAAATGGAAGAATCTTGGAAAAAAGCATTGTCGGATTTATTCGATAAGTCCTACTTTATCCAAATTGCAGACCATTTAAAAGCTGAAAAAGCATTAAAAACAACTATCTATCCTAGTGGTGGTCTTATATTCAATGCCTTTAGTTTAACCCCTTATAATAAAGTTAAAGTAATTATTTTAGGTCAAGACCCTTATCATAACCCACACCAAGCCATGGGATTAAGTTTTTCAGTACCCGACGGTATTAAACCCCCTCCTTCTTTAGTGAATATCTTTAAAGAACTACAGAAAGATATTGGTATGCCCATTCCAAGTGCTGGTAATTTAACGGCTTGGGCCAAGCAAGGTGTACTACTTTTAAATGCAGTACTTACAGTGAGGGCTAATGAACCAGCAAGCCATGCTAAAATTGGGTGGACAAAGTTTACAGATGATGTAATTCTACATCTTTCTTTACATAAAACAGGCTTGGTTTTTATTTTATGGGGTAATTTTGCCCAAGAAAAAATAAAACTCATAGACAGCTCAAAACATAAAATTTTAAAAGCAGCACACCCTTCTCCCTTTAGTGCTTATAATGGTTTTTTTGGGTCTAAACATTTTAGTGCCACCAATGAATATTTAGTGAAAAAAAACCAAGACCCTATTGACTGGGCGATATAATAAATTTAGTATGAAGATTATAAAAAATATTATTGCAAGAACAATCGCTATATGGGCTCTACTGGTTTTTGCCTCTACTATGTTTATATTCTTATGGTTTTATCTTTTATGTTTTATTATTCCAGATCCTTATAAAACTAAGTACCATCGTCGTGTATCACAGGTTTGGATGGGACTATTTTTATTTTTATCGGGCTGTACCTTTAGCGTAAAAGGAAAGGAAGTTTTTGATGATATGGAAAATGCCATTGTTGTTTGTAATCATAATAGTTTAATTGATATCCCTATCAGTACTCCTTTTTTACCAAGAGCTAATAAAACCATTGCTAAAAAAAGTTTTGTATATGTTCCTTTATTTGGATGGATTTATCAATTTGCCTCTGTACTTGTAGATCGTAAAGACCATAATAGTCGTAAACTTAGTTTTGATAAGATGGTACATGTTTTAAACAATGGCTTGGATATGCTTATTTATCCAGAAGGCACTAGAAATAAAACCAAGGAACCCTTAAAATCATTTTATGATGGGGCTTTTAAATTATCTGTAGATACTCAAAAACCTATTATTCCAGTGGTATTATTGAATACAAAAAAAATATTACCTGCCAAACCTATCTTATACTTTACTCCTGGTAAAATTGATATGCATATTCTCCCCGCTATTTATCCACAAGGACATACTAAGGATAGTCTGAAGCAAACCGTTTGGGATATAATGGCAAAATACTACTTAGAAAATAATGGGAAGAAATAAGATAACATCTTACTAGTAACTTGAAGAAGAGAAGGTTCTACTTCTATTAATTTTCAAATCTCTTAAAATCCCTGATTTAGGATTCACTGTAATACTGAAAGAACGGTACATTCCAATGGGCGTTACATTGATAGACAATTGCCAGCAGTGCATCTCACGCGTAATAAACATACTTAATTGTTGAATACTTGCCTTGGCCACATCTACATAGCCAGTTCCTCCTAGTTTCCACTTTGGCGTTAAACTAAAGTCACCATTAAAATTTAAACTTGAATAGGTTTGTAATTTAAATCCTGAATAATCGGGCTTAATCATTCTAGAAAACTGGAAAGAATACGATATAGTTAAACTCCAAGGAATAGAAAAATCGGTAAACTCTGCAGGATTTGCTTTGACATATTGTAATTGTCTTTGTTGCTCATCGGGGGTCATGAAAGGGTCTAAAGGGATTTCTTTTTTCTTAGAGGCCGCCTCGTCCTTTGATTTACTTTTAAAGGATGTAGAAATAGAGACACCCCCATTTGTAATATGGCCGAATTTAAATTTAGTAGGGTCAATATCTAATTTATTCTTTCTAAAACCTTGATTATCGTTTGCATAAGGGTCAAGCGTAAAAGAAGAAGAAATATTAAACTTATCGAATAAAATAGTTCGCGCATAAAAATTAAAATTACCTAACTGAAAACTGTCTGCAAGGAAATTAAAATTTGAATTAAAACCAAAGCCTTCAATTAATTTTACTTTTTTAAAATTCTCAGCGCTGGTATCTTTTTTATCTTTTACTTTCATCTCTAGTAAATTATCCAAACCAAAACTTAAACCACCAAAGGTTCCTTCTGAATAAGCGCCCCCTAAAGCACCTCCATCAAATTTAGAAAAGCGGTAAGTTCTTCCTGTGGAATCAATTTGTGTTGAATAATGATAAGATTTCGCTAAATCGGGTGAATAGTTAAAGGAAATACTAGGCCTTAATTCATGACGTATGGCTTGCACATAATCGCTTTTAAATTTATAGGTACCAAAAATTCTACTAGCTGTTCCTACTCCAAAACTTACATGAGGTGCTCTAAAAAATCCTTTTTCATAACTCGTATCTACCTTGTTTAGTTTACTGTTCCAAGACTTTGTATTCTCTTGACCATACCATTTTTCTTCAAAGCCAATAGAAGGGGTTATGGTAATGGGTCCTAAGGAAGGAAGAGATACACTAATGGGTATGCTATGCGTGGCACCCCATTGCATTGTGTCTAGTAATTTATTAATATTAAATGCGGAATCATAAAAAGACATTTGGTTTTGGAAAGAACCATTATACCCAATACCTAATTTCTCATACCATTTGCCAGCTCCAATTTGTTCTTTAGATTGAAAGGGATATAAAGTAAGCGCATTAAAATTAATGTTAGGCAAACTTAAATTCACTAAACCTAAATTATTATTCTGGTTATGATTTAAGTTGACCGATAAATTATACTTATTATTCCAAGCCTTATTGTAACTAATGGAAGAACTAATTTGGTTTTGGTAGTTCTGATAAGGATTATTGAGTAAGTAACTATTGTACTTCGTACTACCATAATTAACATTGGCAGAAAAACTAGTACCCGGCAAGGCCCTTGAGTCCAATGAATGCGACCAATTAATCATAAAAGTTTTACCACCCGTGAATTCACTAGCAACATTGACATTCCTATTGAGTATTCTTGAATTTTGCAAACTAAGATTGAAGTTGCCAATATATTTATAGCGGACAATATATTTACTATTCAAATTGGCGCTCCATCCTCCATAAGAATAAATATTAGTTCTTACAGTAGCATCAAAGTTATCACTCAGTACTTTATAATAGCCTAAGCCTTCAAAGCCTAAACCGAAATCTTCACTAGTAGAAAACGCTGGAGCCATCATGCCAGAATGCTTTCCTCTTGATAAAGGAAAAATACCAAATGGAATTCCTATTGGAAAAGGCACGCCTTCAAATTCTGGAAAGGCCGGGCCTGACACGCCAATTTTATCGGTAATTATTTTTAATTTATTTGTTCTAAATGCAAAATGGGGCTCATCTAAATTACAAGTAGTAAATCGGGCCTTCCAGGCAAAGGCTTCGTCTTTATTTACCTTTTTCATGGTGTTGGCATTAATAAAAATTTCCCCTTGTTGGAAATTTGTATTTTTTGTTAACCCCTTCCCCGATTTCATATTAAAATAAATGGAGTCATTCACAGAACTCATACTCCCCTCTTTAAACTTTGGATTACTCAAAGGATTTCCAGTGGTATCCTTAGCGCCATATGCTTTTATATTTTGACTCTGCTGATCATAGACAATGGTGGCTGCTTCTAACTGTGAAGTTTTATAGACTGTCTTGGCTTTACCGTATAAATAGAATTCTTTGGTTGACATAATCATTACACCTGAATCTTCTGCATTATAGTTTATAGGGGTATCGATACTATCTTTAGAGATTCTCAAAGACCTAACAGAAATGCTATCATTTTTCTTAGTAAGACTGTCTGTTTTAATAGCAACAGAGTCATTTTTAGAGACCTGTATTTTGGCCTGTGCAAAAACACCCATTATGGGCATTAAAACTATTGTTAATGTTAGTAAAAAGCTACTATTTACAATAGAACGCCTGTATTTTACGTTATTTTTGTGTACTGCTATAATCACAGCAGCAAAAATAAACTAAAACAGCATTAAGGCACTGATTATGAAGCAAAATAGACTGATTTTAGCAATTACTTATAGCCTAGTAGCCCTTTTTACCCTAATTAGCTTAAGTACTGAAGCCCAAAGCGCAGGCAAAACCATAAAACGTATCATCATTGACCCAGGTCATGGAGGCACAGATCCTGGATCAAATGGCAAATATTCCACTGAAGCGGCTGTTTCTTTAGCTATTTCGATGAAATTAGAAGAATACATTAAAGAATCTATACCAGATGTAGAAGTGATGCTTACCCGCAGAACAGATATCTATAATTCTGTAGTGGAAAAAGCAAATATCGCCAATGCGGCCAAGGGAGACTTATTCATTTGCATACATACCAATTCAGCCGATCCTAGACGTGAAAGAGAAATCATAGGCTATACTAATAAAACTTATACGGTTAAGAAAAAAGGAGTTAAAAGAAAAGTTACCAGAAGAGTTCCATTATATAAAAATACCTACACACCAAGTACAGCAAGGGGTACAGAAACATTTATTTACAATGTAGGTAAGTCGGATCAAAAAAAGGATATGGCCAATGAAGCAGTGGATGATGTGGTGGAAAAATTAGACTCCGTTTCAATAAACCAAATTAAAGCTATAGAAGAAGCCGACCCTACTCGTTCCATGATGGTAAGTTTATTAACGCAACAGTTCTTTCAAAGAGCAGCTAGTTTAGCATTAACTATCGAGGAAGAATTTAAAGCAGCAGGTCGTATAAGCAGAGAGGCTAAACAAAGACAGAAAGGCATTTGGGTATTAGCCGCCGTACAAATGCCTGCAGTACTAGTTGAAACTGGCTTTATTTCCAACCCTGAAGATGAGGATTATTTGAATAGCGATGAAGGGCAAAATCAAATTTGTGAAGTTATTACCAAGTCCATTCTTAGGTATAAAAATTCACTGGAAAACCAGAAAAAGACAAATGCTAATTAGCTCCCCTTTTTTAGCTAATTTTACATAAAGTATATATAATTCATTCAAGATGAAAGTATCAAACGAAACCAAGGTGGGAGCGCTGACCGTAATTGCTATTACCTTAATGATTATTGGATTTAATTTTCTAAAAGGAAAAACTATATTTCAACCCGGCAATTATATTTATGCAAAATATGCTGACACAAAGGGATTAATTGTATCCAACCCTGTATTTGTGAATGGTTACCAAGTGGGAACAGTTTTTGAAATTGAAAACCAAAAAGATAATTTAGCTTCTATTATTGTTTCTGTTAAATTAAATGAAGCTTATAAAATTCCTAATAACTCAGTAGCTAGTATTCAAGATAATCCATTAGGTATTAGTAGTATTAGTATTGTACTAGGTAATGCGAATACCTATATTCAATCGGGCGATACCATTAAAACGGCACCTGCTAACAGTTTATTGGGAGACTTTGTAAATACCCTTTCTCCCCTGGGAGAGAAAACAAATAGTGCTATTACCTCTTTAGACAAAGTATTAAATAATATTAATAAAGTATTAGATGATAAAAACAAACAAAACCTCTCAGAAGTATTAGAAAACTTGGCGGCTACTACAAAAAGTTTAAATAATTCTATGGCTAATATTGAAACTATGTTGCAAAAGCAAAATGGTTCTGTAAGTCAATCATTTGACAATATAAATGCTTTTACCAAAAACTTAAATAATAATAACGAAAAACTAAATAATATTATTACCAACTTAGATAGCGTTTCTAAATCGGTGAAAGACGCCGACTTAACGAAGACTATTAAAACCATTCAATTAGCAGTGGCTTCCTTAAATACTAGTTTACAAAAATTAAATTCAGGTAATGGAACAGCCGCTAAATTAATGAATGACTCTGCTTTGTATCAAAATTTACAAGGAACACTTAAAAGCGTCAATACCCTTATAGATGATGTTAAAGTGCATCCTAAAAGATATATCAATGTATCTGTGTTTGGTAAAAAAGATAAATCCACTCCATTAGAAAAGCCTTTAGCGGATTCAGTGAACCATGAATAAATGGGCATCTCTCATATTATTTGCAATTTTATCCTCTACTATTGTAAAAGGACAACTACCTATTAGCCCCAAGCCAAAGGATACAATTCCAGCGCAGGCCTCCCAGGTTTCTCCTGTTCTTGCTACTGGCAGTAAACTCATTGAATTTCTTTCTGCAGAAGTGTACAATGTCAAAAAAATGGATAGTATGGACTACTTAATACTAGTAGGCCATGTAAAAATTAGACAGGGTAAAACGCTGTTATACGGTGATAGCATTATTTTAAATACTACTTTAAATACGCTGGAAGACTTTGGCAATGTGCATATCAATGATGCAGACAGTGTAAATATTTATGCCAACTACTTAAAATACATTGGCTCGACCAAAAAAGCCTACCTGCGTAAAAAAGTTAAACTCACCGATGGTAAAGGGGTATTAACCACCGACTCTTTAGATTACGATGTAAATGTTAAACTAGGCAGCTTTAAAAAAGGTGGCAAGCTAGTAAGAAATAAAACAGTACTTACTAGTACAGAAGGTTTGTACTATGGTGAAACAAGAGATGTCATATTTAGAAAAAAAGTAGAATTAGTTGATCCAGAGAATAATATCATTACCGATACCCTAGAATACAATACCTATTCCCAACTCACCAACTTTTTAAGTCCTTCAAAAATTATAACAGGCTCAAGAGTTATTAGTACTAGCAATGGTAATTATAATACAGGTACTAGAAAAGGATATTTATATGACAGGTCAAATATTGACGATAGTACTTATCATTTTATAGCCGATGAAATGGCGGTAGATGATTCACTTGAAATGGGAGAATTTAAAGGCAATGCTATTTATACTTCTAAGGATACACTAGGTTTTGATTTAATGGCAAATAATATAAAAGCCAATAAACAAAAAAGTACTTTTTTAGCTACTGAAAATCCTCTACTACTTATTAAACAAAAAAAAGATACTCTATATATTGCAGCGGATACACTATACGCAGGTAAAATTTCCGATTTAAAAAGGAAAATACCTAAAGCAAGAGATTCAGTGGGTGTTATTACCGATACTACATTAAATAAATATTTTGAAGCCTACCATCATGTGAAAATATATTCGGATTCACTACAAGGCAGAGCCGATAGCCTATTTTATTCTATGAGCGATTCTACCATTAGACTTATCTCCGACCCTATTATATGGGCCAACAACAATCAAATCACAGGCGATACTTTATATTTATTTGTAAAAAATAAAAAGCCAGAACAACTATTTGTATTTGAAAATGCCTTTGCCATTAATAAAATTGATACTGCAAATTATTATAACCAATTAAAAGGAAATAAGCTGAATGTATGGTTTGAAGAGGGCGAAATTCATAAAATGAGTGCCAAAGGCAATGCAGAAAATATTTATTTCCCTTTAGACAATGATAAAGACTTTATAGGGGTGAACCATTCTAATGCCCAAATTATTGAAGTGTACTTCGAAAATACAGAACCTGCTAAAGTAGTTTTCAAAAATCAACTTGTTGGTAAAATGACGCCTTTAAACCAAACGCCTAAGGAAGAATTAATTATTAGAGGATTTAAATGGCAGGAAAGCTTAAGACCTAAAAGTAAGTATGAACTTATGAAGCTTCCTTCTAAGCTTTAACTCTCTTTCTCCGACATTAAATAAGCCTTAATAAAACCTTCAATTTCTCCATCCATGACAGGGCCAATATTGCCTACTTCAAAATCGGTACGGTGATCCTTAATCATTTTATAAGGATGAAAAACATAAGAACGTATTTGACTTCCCCACTCTATTTTTTTCTTATTGGCATTAGAAGCATTTAAAGCTTCTTGTTTTTTACGCATTTCTTCTTCATACAATCTACTCTTTAACATCTTCATGGCTATCTCTCTGTTCTCTCCTTGTGTTCTTGATTGTTGACACTCTACAATAATACCTGAAGCATGTCTTAACCTCACTGCAGTTTCTACCTTATTTACGTTCTGTCCACCCTTACCTCCACTTCTATAAAATTCCCATTCAATATCGGCAGGGTTTACTATAATTTCAATAGTATCATCAATTAAAGGATATACATATACTGAAGCAAAAGAAGTATGTCTTCTTGCATTACTATCGAATGGTGAAATTCTTACTAAACGGTGCACACCGGACTCTGCTTTTAAAAATCCGTAAGCAAAGGGTCCATCAAATTGTAAAGTAGCCGATTTTATACCTGCGCCATCTCCTTCTTGATAATCAATGGAGCTTACAGTCCAACCTTGCTTTTCGCCATACATGGTATACATACGAAGTAACATTTCTGCCCAGTCCTGACTTTCTGTTCCACCAGCACCTGGATTAATTTGTAAAATGGCGGGAAGTTCGTCCTCTGGTTTATTTAAAGTACTCTTAAATTCAGCTTCTTCGATAAAATGAGTAGCTTTTTGAAAAGCTTCCTGCGTTTCCAATTCAGTGGCATCACCTGCTTTCCAAAAATCAAATAGCACTACAAAATCTTCTAAATGGGATTCTACATTTTGATACATATGTATCCAATACTCATTCACCTTTATTTCCTTCATTGTGGAAGTGGCGCGTGTGTTGTCATCCCAAAAACCAGGAGACAAAGACAATTGTTTGTCGGTAGTTACTTTGTAAAGCCTGTTATCGACGTCAAAGAAACCTCCTTAGGACACTTACTTGGTCCTTCATACGCTTTATCTGTTCTATAGTCATGTATGATCAAGTTTAAGTTTCACTTTTAAAAGTGAAAGCTGATTTTTAAAAATA
>Ga0209596_1000657_pt1 | contig 31833 bp, 48 predicted proteins | sample M_130807_MF_Meta_FD_187314 | JGI IMG/M metagenome (GOLD analysis project Ga0209596, IMG submission 187314) | Freshwater microbial communities from Lake Montjoie, Canada to study carbon cycling - M_130807_MF_MetaG (SPAdes) (version 2) | ecosystem: Environmental > Aquatic > Freshwater > Lake... | reverse complement strand
GGGCGGTCAACCCTTTCTCCTTTGTCCACGGCTTTATTGCTTGGGGTGACGGCGAGGTGTTGGGCGAGAAGATGGTGCCCGTGTCCCAGCCCCTGCCGGACTTGGACGGCGCGCCCCCAGCAGCCAAAAAGGGCTGGGAGACTCAGGTGGGTATGAGTCTGAAGTGTCTGTCTGGCGAAGACAAGGGCATGGAAGCCCGCTTTACGACCACTTCGGTGGGCGGCAAGCGCAGCGTTCAGACCTTGGCCGTGGCCTTGGCAGATCAGGTCGAGAAAGACCAAAGCAAACCAGTGCCAGTGGTGCGCCTCAAAAAGGAGCATTACCAGCACAAGTCGTATGGCCGGATTTTCACCCCGGTCTTTGAGTTAGTGGAGTGGCTATCGTTGGAAGGTGAAGCTGAGAAGCCCGTAGAGGCACCAGCACCTAGTCGTCGTCGTCGCGTAGCGGCCTGATGACTCTCTGGGTTGATTTTGAGACCCGTAGCGCCTGCGACCTAAAAGTCGCGGGCGTTTACAACTACGCCCAGCACGGCACGACCGAAGTGCTGTGTATGTCCTACGCCTTCGACGATGAAGACGTACAGACATGGTTGCCGGGGCAGTCACTGCCTGACCTGACCGGCCATCGCATCATGGCGCACAACGCCGCTTTCGAGCGCTTAATTTTTTGGTATGTCTTGCAGCTAGACATCCCGTTAGAGTCGTTTTACTGCACCGCAGCACAGGCCCGCGCCAATTGCGCGCCTGGCTCGCTTGAAGACGTTGGGCGCTTTGCTGGCGCGTCCATGAAGAAAGACCACCGTGGTGCCCAGCTAATCCGCAAGATGAGCGTGCCGCCTTACGAGGAGTCGCCCGAGTTAACCGCCGAGATGGTGTCTTATTGCGAACAAGATGTCCGTGCCATGCGGGCTATCAGCAAGGCCATGCGGCCCCTGTCAGACCAAGAGTTGCAAGACTACCATGTCAACGAGCGCATCAACGACCGTGGCGTGTTGGTGGACGTGCCCTTGTGCTTGGCTGCGGTCAAGTACGCCAGCACTGAGTTGGCCGAGATTCAAGAAATCGTGGCCGAGGTGACCGGCGGCGAGATCACCAGCGTGCGCTCCCCCAAGATGCGCGAGTGGGTGCTGGCCCGTGTCGGCCCGCAGGCCAAGAAGCTGATGGAGAAGGACGGCAAATATTCCATAGACAAAACTATCAGGGCCAATTTACTAAACTGTGAGGATGTTCCCCATGATGTTCAAGAAGTTATCCAATGCGCCGACGACCTATGGGCGTCGTCGGTTGCGAAGTTCAGCCGCCTTGCACAGCTATCAGATGAAGAAGATGGCCGAGTCCGAGGCGCTTTTGTGTTTGCAGGCGGCAGCGCTACTGGACGCGCTTCGTCTTATGGAGCCCAAGTCCACAACTTCACCCGTAAATGTGCGCCCGACCCTGATGCCGCCCGCCAAGCAATGGTCAGAGGCCACGCAATCGTACCTAAGTTTGGTGCGCGCGTTACCGATGTTCTCAAAGGAATGCTCAGACCCGCCTTGATACCTAGTAAGGGTAAACACCTAGTCGTTGCCGATTGGTCGGCCATTGAAGCTAGGGTAAACCCTTGGTTGTCTGGTAGGGGTAATGACAAGCTGGCGATCTTTGCGTCAGGCGAGGATGTGTACAAGGTCAACGCCTCTGCAACCTTTGGCGTCAGTGTGAGCCAAGTCACCAAAGACCAGCGCCAAATTGGTAAGGTGCAGGAGTTAGCCTGCGGCTTTGCCGGTGGCGTTGGTGCCTTTGCAGCGATGGGCCGCGCCTACGGCATCTTGCTGCCTGAGTCCGACGCGCGGCGCATGGTAGATGCTTGGCGTAGGGCAAACCCTTGGTCTGTTTTGTACTGGCAAGACCTAGAATCAGCGTACACCCGCGCGATTCGAAACAAAGGCAAAGAGTTCAACGCGGGGCGCGTCGTGTACCTGTTCGACGGCCTGCACTTATGGTATGTGCTGCCCTCTGGCCGCATCCTGTGCTACCCCTACGCCCGATTGGAATCTGAAGGTGTGACTTACGCCAAAGCTGCATGGAAACCCGCCGCTGATGCCAAAGAGTGGCCCCGCGCGCGTCTGTGGAAGGGGCTGGCCTGCGAGAACATCACCCAGGCCGTGGCTAATGACTTGCTGCGCCATTCGCTGCGCCAGCTTGATGACGTGGTGCTGCACGTCCACGATGAAATTGTGATCGAGACCGCAACGCCCGACCCCGAGGCGCTGCGCTCAATCATGTGTACCCCGCCCGATTGGGCTAAGGGTTTACCCCTAGACGCTGAAGTTGAAGTTATGACTCGTTATGGAAAGGGCTAATATGTCTGTGAATTTTTTAAGCTACTTGGAAGAGATCGCGCCCGAGGGCGAGGTTATTTTGTTCGTGCGGCAAAAGCCCATCCTCAAAGACGGCGAAGTGCAACACCACGCCGACGGCGCTCTTAAATGTTCGTGGCCTGCGTTCCTGCCCAAGAAGTGGAAGCCCGACCAGGCGTGGTACTGCAACACCGGCTGCTTCATCATCGACCGATTTGACGAGGGCAAGCCCGCAGCCAAGGCCGACGCCTGCGAGCGTGTGGCGTTCCTCGTGCTAGATGACGTGGGCACCAAAGCCAAGGTGCCGCCCATCAAGCCGACTTGGATCATGGAGACCAGCCCCAACAATTACCAGTACGGCTACACCTTTGCCCTTGACGATCAGCCCATGAAGGGCGAATTCAGCGCGGCCATTGTCGCCATCGCCGAGGCAGGCTACACCGACGGCGGCGCGATTAACCCCGTGCGTAACTTCAGACTGCCGGGCTCGATTAACCTTAAGCCTGGGCGTGACCGCTTTGCGTCTGCCTTGGTTGAGTTCCACCCAGAGCGTGAGTTTTCGTTAGAGGCCATCTGCACCGCCTTGGGCGTCACCCCGAACCCCGCCGACACCGCCACCGTGCGCCCGATCAGGCTCACAGACGACGGCGGCGACGATGTGCTGGCGTGGGCAGCAGCGCGCGGCGACTTGCTGGAGAAGGGCAACAGCAGCGGGTGGTGGGGCATCGTGTGCCCGAACAGCGCCGAGCATAGCGACGGCAATCCGATGGGGCGTTATCACCCCGTAAACCGCGCCTACTGCTGCCTGCATGAGCATTGCGCCCATCTGGATAGCGTGGCCTATCTTGCGTGGGTAGAAGAGCAGGGCGGGCCAAAGCGGTCGCATGGCCTGCGTGATGAGTTGCTGGCAGCGGTGATGGACAACGCTCTTGCCAAGCTAAGCCCGACACCTTCATATCCCGACGAGGCCGCAGCGGTCATCGCAGAGGTCGAGCAACGCGAACTAGGCCGCGTCGAGATGTCTGGCTGGTTTGAACGGTTTGCGTACATCCAAGACGATGACGCATATTTTGATATGCAAGACCGGCGCGAGTTGATGCGTAAGACCTTTAACGCTATGTTCCGGCACATCGACTGCAAGTCACGGCATAACAAACGCAAGATAGAAGCATCCAACGCATACGACGAGTACCGCCAAGACAAGGGCGCGCGCGCTTTGGTCGGCATCACCTACGCCGCAGGCGAGACCGTACTGGTCGCCCGTGAGGGGCTGGTCTACGGCAACCGCTGGCGTGACGCCCGCCCCACCCCCGCAGCGGGTGACGTTAGCTTGTGGATGCGTCACGTCAAGCGCATGGTGCCAATTGAATTTGAGCGTGAGCATTTGCTCAACGCCCTGGCACACAAGGTGCAGTTTCCCAGCCACAAGATCAACCACGCCATCCTCTTGGGCGGCAATCATGGGTCAGGGAAAGACACCCTGTTCGCGCCGTTCTTTTGGGCCATAGGCGGCAAAGCCAAGCACAATTGCTCCTTGGTTAAGAACGAAGATTTAAGCAGTCAATGGGGTTATGCCCTTGAGTGCGAAGTGATGGAGATAGCAGAACTGCGCCAAGCAGAGGCCAAAGACCGCAGAGCGCTGGAGAATACCCTCAAGCCGATCATCGCAGCGCCCCCTGAACTTTTGTTGGTTAACCGCAAGGGCTTACACCCTTACTATGCCCTCAATCGCGTTTTCGTGGTGGCATTCTCAAACGAGCGCGTGGCGATCTCCCTGCCCAGCGAAGACCGGCGTTGGTTTGTCCTATGGGCAGAAGCAGGCAAGTTGCCCGAAGCAGAGGCGGTTAGCCTTTGGAACTGGTACGAACACCGGGGCGGGTTTGCAGCCGTGGCGGCTTACCTACACTCGCGTGATGTCTCGGCTTGGAATCCAAATGCAGCCCCGCCAATGACAGAAGCCAAAATGATCATGGTCGAGCATGGCATGAGCGGTGCCGAGAGTTTCCTGGTCAACATGATCAGAACACGGCAGCGCGCGTTCGCCAGCGGCGTTATTGGCGCGCCCTTCTACGCCTTGTGTGACGAACTGCAAGCCTACGCCCCCGCCGCCATCAAGATCGTGCCTCCCGCGCTCCTTCATGCCCTTAAAGAAGCTGGATGGGTCGATATGGGGCGCTTGGCCTCCCGCGAATACCAAACCAAGAAGCACATTTTTTGCGCGCCTGAACTAGCGGCATCCAGCCGCTCGGACTTGCGCCGCGCCATTGAAAAAGCCCCCGAAGGGGCTCTAATCAAGATCGAAAAGAATGGCTAGGACGGCGGCGACTAGCGCCGCTATGAGAATGATCATTCAAGCGCCATTTCCGCGCGGATGCGCGTGTTCTCGTTGTCATCATCCAAGAGGGCGCGCAATGCGTCCTCTAGTTCGGTAATGCGGTGCAGCAGGGCGGCGGTCTGGGTGTCGCCGTTGATGTAGGCTTGGGCTTCAGTCATATTTAGCACTCCGTCGAATAGTTGTGTTGGGCGTTAAGGGCGGCGAGCGCCTCGACGGTCTGGGCATCCAGTCCGTAGACTTGCAGGGGGTCAACGGCAAAGCGCCCGCACTCGCTCATGTGGGGGTTATAAATGGTCATGCCGTTAACCTCAACGCCGTAGACCGGCTCGTCGTTAGTGTTTGTAGTCAATACGAAATTCACGATTGCACCTCCTCTTCTAAGTCGTCGAAAAATACGCAGGGCGTGGTCGTCTTGTCCGCGAGGACGTAGTGCCATTCGCCGTTTCTGAATCGGGCTTGCCAATAATCAATGATGGTGCCAACGGGCAGGGTTGCGCCAGTGGGCGATAAACAGGCGGGAACCTCTTTAATGACTTTGGCTTGTCTTTTCACGATTGCACCCCCTCGGATAGTTCGGCACCGATGTAATCGGCAAGGATGGCGATAATGGCATCATGCCGTTCGCCGGAGAAATACATACCGGCAAAGTCGCCGGTCTTGACGCCCAAGGCGTCTTGAATGGACGCGCAAGCGGCGTCTAAAGCCGCATACGCCAAGTCGTTGATCTGTTCGTTTTTCATGGTAGGTACTCCAAAAGAATAAAAGCTAGGGCTAGGCCGATCGAGATCGCCAGAAGGGCATCAGCCCAAGGGCGGGGGGCTGGTTCGGGTTTGTAGTGTTGGCGGTTCATGCTAACGCCTCCTCTATTGCTTCGGGTTGTGTGTAGTCCAATTCCGGCGCTGCGCGGTTAGTGTGCGCGAATTCAATCGAGGCCAAGTGCAGCCGCGCATTAAGTGACGCATACCGGCTCAAATATTCCGCCGTTTCCATGCCGGAGTAAAACGCCGGATAGTCGCGCCGTGTTGCACTATTCTTATTGTCCAGCGGGCGCTTAATCTTGGGGATTTTGCCGGAATCAATAATTTTGCGGTATTTAGGCGCGTTTGCTTCGCTGACTTTAAGTGTAGTAGTGTTAAATTTCATTGTGAGCATGATGTGAGTCCTTAAAATTGAGCGTAGACAATGCCGGAGGGCGTGACACCAATAACAAACGTGTGCGCCTCCAAGTAGGCGCGCACGGCGGCTTGGTGTTCTTCATCTGTCTCATCTTCGGGCAACTCCAGCCCATAAGACTCGGCAATTTGCTCGATGCTGTCCTCTGAGTATTCGCAACAGAGGGCGATAACATCAAGATCGTAGTCGTTGTCTACGTCCTCCAAGTAGTCAAACAAAAGGCCGAGCGCCTCATAACTGAATTGGTCAGCGCGCCCGCATTGGCGGAACTCGTCGCGGAATTGGCTTGCGTTTTGGATAGTGAGTTTCATGGTGTGTACTCCAATTAGATGAAATTAACGGCGGCGGCAAAGTTCGGCGGCGAGCCGTCATAAAAGGCGATGCGGAAAGAGTGGTAACCCGCCGCGCTTGCGGCCTCTTTAACTTTTTCAATGTCGGCGGCGGTTTGGCATTGGGTGCTAAGTAGCGCCTCGGTGTAACGGCGCGTCTCGCCGCGCTCCAAGCCGTAAATCAGAATTTCTTTTTTCATGGTGTTAATCCCAAATAGAGTTGATGGTTTGGATGGCGATGACGTCTCCATGATCGCCCACCAGCCGGTGAATCGCGCCGATTGGGTCACTATCGGCTTTTCCGCAACCTAGCGTTGCGAGCGCATGAGCGCTGTAATGCGTAGGTTTTTCAATATCGTCATACGCAAAAATGCGGTTAACGGTGACGGTTTGGTTGGTGCGTTCGCCTTGGTGATTGGTGTAAATCACGTTTGCTCTCATTACTGTAGACATTTAATTTTCCTTTACTTTAGTTTGAAGGGGTTGCCCTGCGCTTGCGCGCACCTGGAGCGTAAAGGATTTCTTTACGCTTTGCAAGTGTTTTTTATGCCCTGGTGTCACGTTGGAGACAATGCCCTGGTGCCAACATTGCCAACAGTGGGCGGAATGTTGGCGGCGGTTGTTTGGATGCATATCGCTGAGGAAATTCAATTTGTTGGCTATGTTGGCTATTGATTATCTAGTTCTAGGGTTAACCTATGTATTTCATAATGTGAAATCTTACAATACTTACAAACACCTTGGAGCGATTTAAAACGGGTGTCAAAAGTGCCAACATAGCCAACAACCGCCAACCGCCCGTAAAACGCTGCGCGCGCACCGCTGCACGGTGTTGGCTATGTTGGCGGTTTGTTTTGGATAGCCAACATAGCCAACATCTACCAGCCCCCAATTTGCTGACTCCAACTTGGTTGGCATAGCCAACATAGCCAACGCCTAGCACCAGGTAATGCTTGCCATTTTGACCATGGTTTTCAGCCAGGGGGGAGGGGGTAGGGCCGACGCGATGGGCCAACGTAAACGGAGGGGCCACAAACAAAATTTTTTTAATATAAAATCCACGCACACGCCTCCCAGGCGCAGGAGAACAAATGTTCAAATCACTGCCGCTCACTGTCCGACACGTCCAAGCGACTGAATCGCGCTTGCAGGCGATATACGACGCTGCCAAGCTGGGGCTCAAGGGCGACACACTGGCGCTGGCCTCTGGGATGCGGCCTGAAGAGTACCGGCACTTGTGCCAATTTGACGCACTGGCCGAGATGGCCGCGATTAAAGGCAAGGCTGATGGCGAGCGCGAGATGGCCGACATCCTGCACAAAGCGGCCCGAGAAGGCGACGCCAAGGCGGCGCTTGAGATTCTCAAACACCAGCACGGCTGGGTCGCCAAGCAGTCCATCACGGTGGACATTGACCAGCGCATATCCATCACGCAGGCGCTGCAAGAAGCAGAGATGCGCGTCATTGAGGTTGTTGATGCAGTCAACCAGATACAGCGCTGAAGACGAGCAAGCCCTGATGGCGCGTCTGTGGACGCCGCGCATCAAGGACAACCCGCTTAATTTTGTAGCCTTGGTATTCCCGTGGGGCGTCAAGGGCACACCGCTGGAAAACTTCAAAGGACCGCGCAAGTGGCAGCGCGAGGTGCTGCAAGACATCGCCGAGCATATCGAAGCAAACAAGGGCCAGCTAGATTACGCAGTATTGCAAAGCGCCATTTCGTCTGGGCGCGGTATTGGCAAGTCGGCGTTAGTGTCATGGATCACCATCTGGATGCTGGCAACCCGCATCGGCTCGACGACCATTATCTCGGCTAACAGTGAGTCTCAACTCAGAAGTATCACCTGGGCCGAGATTACCAAGTGGCTGGCGATGGCAATCAACAGCCACTGGTTTGAAGTCAGCGCCACGCGGGTGATGCCCGCTAAGTGGCTGACCGAACTGGTTGAGCGGGACTTGAAGAAGGGCACCAGGTACTGGGGCGTCGAAGGGCGGCTGTGGTCAGCGGAGAACCCCGACGCCTACGCGGGTGTGCATAACTACGACGGCGTGCTGGTGGTGTTCGACGAAGCGTCAGGTATTGACGACACGATCTGGGCGGTGACTGCGGGCTTCTTTACTGAGAACACGCCCAACCGTTTCTGGCTGGCGTTCTCCAACCCGCGCCGCAACACGGGGTACTTTTACGAGGCGTTCAACTCCAAGCGGGCGTTTTGGAAAACCAAGGTGGTGGACGCGCGCACGGTAGAGGGTACGGACAAACAGGTCTATGAGCGGATCATCCAAGAGTACGGGCCAGACTCATCACAGTCGCACGTCGAGGTCTACGGGATGTTCCCAAGCGCGGGGGATGACCAGTTCATCGGCTCGGACATAGTGGACGAGGCCATGAAGCGGGAGAAATACAAAGACTTGTCCGCGCCCATCATCATCGGCGTCGATCCGGCTCGCTACGGCGCGGACGCCACGGTCATAGCCGTGCGCCAGGGACGGGATATTATTAACATAACGCGGCATCGGGGCGACGACACGATGACGGTCGTGGGGTATGTGATCGACGCGATTGACGAGTACAAGCCGACGCTGGTGGTGATCGACGAAGGCGGGCTGGGGGCTGGGATTGTGGACAGGCTCAAGGAGCAGCGGTACAAGATTAAGGGTGTAAACTTTGGAAATAAGTCCAAAAACCCGATAATGTACGGAAATATGCGCGCGCAGATGTGGGGTGAGATGCGGGAATGGTTGAAATCTGCTAGTATCCCGACCGACAGGTTCTTGAAGACGGATTTAATTTCGCCTAAAATGAAGCCTGATTCACGTGGAACAATCTTCTTGGAGAGCAAGAAAGAAATGAAAGCACGGGGCTTAGCATCACCAGACGCAGCGGACGCTATATGCGTGACGTTTGCTTTTCCTGTGGCTCACCGCGAGTATACTGAGCCGACTCGCCGCTATAACGCTCAAGACGGCGCAATGCATACATCATGGATGGGCTCATGAAAAAAGTATCTCTATCTGTCGGACGCGGCGAGAAGCTGCCCACATCCAAAGGCGCTGGCCTGACTGCCAAAGGCCGTGAAAAGTACAACGCCGCAACCGGCTCTAATCTTAAAGCGCCAGCCCCAAACCCCAAGACCAAAGCAGATCAGGGCCGCAAGGATTCATTTTGTGCAAGAATGGGCGCAGTAGCGGCCAACGCCAAAGATGGCGAACGCGCTAAAGCTGCTCTTAAACGATGGAAGTGTTGATATGGCTACCAAACCTGGACTGTACGCAAATATTCATGCAAAACAGGCACGCATTGCAGCGGGCAGCAAAGAGAAAATGCGCCCTGTAGGCGCAAAAGGCGCTCCAACGGCCAAGGATTTTAAAGATTCTGCCAAAACAGCGAAGAAGAAATAATGCCGCTCGTCAAATCATCTTCATCCAAAGCCTTTCGTGAAAACGTAAAGGCTGAAGTCAAAGCTGGCAAGCCGGTCAAACAGGCCGTGGCAATTGCGTACGCAGTAAAGCGCAGCGCGCCAGCCCCAAAAGGCAAGAAATAATATGGCTGATTACACCGGCATGGTGGCGGTAGGAAATGTCGCCAACGGTGGCGGCAAAAAGAACGACGACTCCGGCATACTGGCAACAGCGCGCAGCCGTTTGGACATGGCAATATCGGCGCTGTCTGAATCCCGTGAGGACGAGATAGATGACTTGAAGTTTTACGCCGGAAGCCCAGACAACCACTGGCAGTGGCCTGCTGATGTGCTGGCAACCCGCGGCGCGGTGCAGGGCCAGACAATCAACGCCCGCCCGTGTCTTACGATTAACAAGCTGCCGCAGCACGTACGGCAAGTCACCAATGACCAACGCCAAAACCGCCCAACAGGCAAAGTTATTCCAGCCGACGACAAGGCCGACATTGACGTTGCCGAAGTCTTCAACGGCATGGTCAGGCATATTGAATACATCTCGGATGCAGATGTCGCTTACGACACCGCCTGTGAAAACCAAGTCTCCTTCGGAGAAGGCTACATCCGAATCCTGACCGAGTATTGCGACGACAATACTTTTGACCAAGACATCAAAATTGGCCGAGTTCGCAATAGTTTTTCGGTTTACATGGATCCAACCATCCAAGACCCGTGCGGCGCGGATGCCAAGTGGTGTTTTGTAACCGAGGACATATCCAAAGCTGATTACGAGCGGATGTACCCCGACTCAGCGCCCATTACAACCCTGCAAACGCTGGGTGTGGGTGATCAAAACCTGTCTCAGTGGCTCAATGAAGACACTATCCGCATCGCAGACTACTACTACGTCGATTACGACAAAGGCACGCTTAATTTGTATCCTGGCAACGCCACGGCCTTTGAAGGAACGCCCGAAGACAAGCAGTTGCGCGCTATTTACGGCAAACCCAAGAAATCTAGGCAGTCTGACCGACCACGCATCAAATATTGCAAGATAAACGGCTACGAAATCTTGGAAGAGCGCGAGTGGGCGGGTAAATACATCCCGATTGTCCGCATCGTGGGCAACGAATTTGAGGTTGACGGTCGCTTGTACGTGTCTGGCCTGGTGCGAAACGCCAAGGATGCCCAGCGGATGTACAACTATTGGGTATCCCAAGAGGCAGAGATGCTGGCTTTGGCTCCAAAAGCACCATTTATTGGCTACGGCGGGCAGTTTGAGGGCTATGAGAACCAATGGAAGACGGCTAACACGACCAACTGGCCGTATTTGGAGGTCAATCCAGACGTTACAGACGGCGCGGGCGCTACGCTGCCACTACCCCAGCGAGCGCAGCCGCCAATGGCCTCCAGCGGGCTATTACAGGCCAAGGCAGGTGCTTCTGAAGACATCAAGGCATCTACAGGCCAATATAACGCTTCTTTGGGCATGACATCCAACGAGCGCAGCGGCAAAGCCATCTTGGCCCGCCAGCGCGAGGGTGATGTCGGAACGTACCACTTTGGCGACAACTTGTCCCGTGGTGTGCGGTATCTGACCCGCCAACTGATTGACCTGATCCCCAAAATCTACGACACACAGCGCATTGCCCGCATCATTGGCGAAGACGGCGAGACCAGCATGGTCAAGATTGACCCGATGCAGGCCGAGCCGGTCAAAAAGATTGTCAATCAAGAAGGCATTGTAATTGACAAGATTTACAACCCTGGCGTGGGCAAGTACGATGTGGTGGCAACCACCGGCCCAGGCTACGCAACCAAGCGCCAAGAGGCGCTAGAGGCGATGGGCCAGCTACTGCAAGGCAACCCCCAGCTATGGCAAGTGGCCGGTGACCTGTTCGTCAAAAATATGGATTGGCCGGGTGCCCAAGAGATGGCGAAACGTTTTGCTAAGACTATTGACCCCAAACTCATGCAAGACGGCGACAAGCCGCCCGAGTTGCAGGCCGCAGAGCAGCAAATCCAAGCGATGGGCCAAGAGATGGAGCAAATGCACCAGATGATCATCAATGCTGGCAAGTCGATTGAGATGCAGGATATGCACCGCAAGGACTTTGAAGCAACGGTCAAAGCGTATCAAGCCGAAACCCAGCGGATTTCTGCTGTGCAAGCATCCATGTCGCCAGAGCAAATCCAAGACATCGTGCTGGGCACCGTGCATGGCATGATCACTTCGGGCGACTTGGTTAATGAAATGCCAGGGCGGGACATGGACACCGGCCCTGAGATGCCACAAGAAGGCATGGAACAACAACCAATGGGAATGCCACAATGATGTACAAAGCCTGTGATTTTGTCGGGATGCTATTCTTGGCACGTGATGTGGCCCACAGCGTCCATTTGAACACCCGCAGCTACTCCAAGCACGTTGCGCTCAATATCTTCTATGAGCGCATTGTTGGCGCTGCGGACGATTTTGCCGAAGCCTACCAAGGCCGTCATGGCTTGATGGGGCCAATCACGTTGCATTCGGCCACCAAGACGGCCAACATCATCGACTTTTTGCAAAACCAGTTGGATGAGATTGAAAAGTGCCGCTATGACGTAGTGGACAGGACTGATATGTCGTTGCAACAATTAATCGACAATATCATTGAGATTTATCTGCGTACTCTGTATAAACTCCGCTTTTTAGCGTAAGGACACATCATGGAACTCTTAAACCCATTAGCGGACACCAATTTTCCGGCCAAATCCATTACTTACACCGGCACTGCTGGCGTAACTGGTGCATGGCCTGCTGGCGCGCAAGGTGTGGTGGTTTGGTCTGACCAGGCTTGCTATGTGCTGGTTGGCGAAAGCGTCACCGCCACAACATCCAGTACGCCAGTACCGCCGTTCACGCCAATCCCATTTAAAGTGCCTTCTAGCGTTAGCGGCCAATGGCGTGTAAGCGCAATTCAAGTGTCTACAGGCGGCACGATCTATTGCAAACCAATTAACATCCAATGAGTTTTTTTGGAATTCCCATTCGCAACGGGGTCTCAATTGGCCTTGGAAGCATTGTTTCGCTTTTGTCGGGCTATGCGGATGCGACTGTGCAAAGCAATCTTTTAACCGAATCCGATGACAACCTTGTCCAAGAGGACGGCGGTTTGATTCTTTTGGAGTGACCTAAATGGCCGTCTTTCTATCCCCTGTGGGCGGCGCTGCGGCCCAGTTCTTTACCAACAGCGGTGTTATTTTGTCCGGCGGTAAGCTGTACACCTACGCCGCAGGCACTACAACCCCACAAGCTACTTTTACCAGTTCGTCGGGAAATACCAACCACACCAACCCAATTATTTTAGATTCGGCTGGGCGTGTACCTGGTGGTGAAATTTGGTTAGATAACATACAGTACAAATTTCTATTAAAAGATAGCAATGATGTTTTGATTGCTACCTATGACAATATTTGGGGTATTGGTGCGGCAGGCGGTACAGAAGTTAAAGTCCCTGTAATTTTTAACGCTACAGGCACTGGTTCAAATACCACGTTTGCTTTGGGTGGGGTACCAACCAGTGAAAACACTACTAACGTGTACGTTAACGGCGTTTATCAACAAAAGAACACATACTCATTGTCGGGCGCAAGTTTAGTGTTTTCACAAGCACCACCTTTGACTTCAACAATTGAAGTTAATTACATCTAAGGATTGATCATGGCAGATAAAAAGATTTCAGCGCTTCCAGCTTCTACGACCCCGTTGGCGGGTACGGAAGTATTGCCAATTGTGCAAAGCAGCGCAACTGTTCAAGTATCTGTTGCCAATTTAACAGCAGGCCGTGCAATCAGCGCAACTCAACTCACTTTGACCACAGGTAATTTGATTGTTGCAAGTGGTCAAGGCATCGACTTTTCTGCCACATCGCATCCTGCTGGCATGACCAGCGAGTTGTTTAATGACTATGAAGAAGGCACTTGGACACCCACCCTAACAGCATCAGTAGGTACGATTACAACGGTAGGAACTTGCACTGGTCAATACACAAAGATTGGTAGACAAGTTACTTTGTCAATGGATTTGCGTATTACTACCAATGGCATTGCGGCAGGATTTATATCTGTTGGTGGGATACCAATAAACATTGGTACAACTTTGTACGGTGCTGGTTGCGGCAGTGAAATTGGCGTGACTGGAAAATTGATTCAGATCAGCCCAGCAACTCAAACAACTTTCAACCTTACAAACTATGATGGCACATACCCCGGAGCTACTGGATTCAGAGCCGATTTAACTTTTACTTACTTTGTTTAAGGAATAATCGTGGCACTTACCAAAGCAACTTATTCAATGATAAACGGTGCGCCGTTTAACGTGCTTGATTACGCTAGTCTTGCAACAACAGTAACAGCAAAAAGCCCAAGCAATCCTGCAAGCCATTTGTTTACTTCATTTTTGTCTTGGAAGTTGCCTATTCAAGCCGCTTTAGATGCTTGCTATGCAGCAGGGGGCGGCACTGTTGTTTTGCCTAAAAACACAGTACCATACTATATTGATGATGTAATTTTTGTAAAAGACAACACAACTTTTATTTGCGAAGATTTTATTATCTTAGCTGACTACACAACTGGCGGCGGTGCTTTTGGTGCTAACGGAAGCAACATTGTTGTTCAAAATTTGCAGTTAGATTGCAGCAATATCTACACTGGTGGCTCTGGCGAAAACGGTATTGGTGCAGGGGCTGGCGCATCTGGTATTGGTAAAAACATCAAGTTTTCTGGCGGTATTGTTAAAAACTGTAAAAGCGGAAACAATGATGATGGAACAGGAGATGGTGGCAAAGGTTGTCAGATTGAGCCTGGCGATGGCGAGGACATCGTTATTGATGGCATGACATTCAGCAGTTGTTTTATGGCTATGTCAACCATTCGGGACTTTGGCACAACTGATCCCTATTACGGAATTATTTTTTCCAATATTACTGCTGATAATTGCAAAATTCTTTTCTTTGTTCGTCAATCAAATGGTACACAAAGTCAAACTGGTTTGCAGCATTCTGTTCAATTAAATAACTTTTATGCTGTTAACTGTGGCACTTTTGAGGGTGTGATGCAGTTTTCACGCGCTTCAAACGTAATGGTAAGCAATGGTATTGTTGTTGTTGACCCTGCATATTCAGCACAACCGTTGATTCGTGGTAATCATGCAAATTGCACATTTACTAACATTGGTTGGTATGGTGCTACTGGCATTTGTATCAACCTTGACCCAAGCACATACGCAGTTGATACCAGTCAATCCAACAAAAACAACATTTACAACATCAATGTTTGGGGTCAAGTAAATTTCTTTGCTGATGCGAGTATTACAACAGCCAACAGAACATTAAATGGTTGCACTGGAACTGTGACTTTTAGACTTGAGCCAGCAACAGCATTTTTTGGTTATGAACTGCGTAATGGCACATCTGTATTCAACATGAGTTGCAACACCAGTGGGGTTACTTCTAAATTTGTATTGGCTAATACATCGTTAAACTACGACACATCTGCTTTTCCGTACACTTTTGCTAGTTTTTCAGATGGGTACAACGCAACTGGTACGCAGAACATCTCATTCAATGGTTTTAAAACTATTGCCGCCGCTTCTGTTGCAAACGACACTCTCTTTTTAAATACTTCAACTGGCAAACTGTCTTACAAAGACAGCACTGGTACAGTAAACGCTTTGTATTAACCCGTACTGGTGCGGCCCACCAGCCTTAATGTGTAGCGGGATAGCTACTCTGGAAACAAGGAAATATCATGTTAGAAAAAATTGAAGTTGTCGATCTGATTGAAGTTGTTGAAAACGGCTCAATTCAAGTTCGCACCAAAATCGCTATCAAAGAAGATGGCGTTGAAATTAGTAGCAAGTTCCACCGGCACGTTGTTGTGCCTGGCGATGACTACAGCGCCGAGGATGCTAAAGTTAAAGCCATCTGCGCTGCGGTTCACACGCCTCAAGTAATCGCGGCATACAAAGCCGCACAAATTCCAGCATAATGCTGAAAACACGTACTGGCGCGATCACCAGGGATTCTATGGAATCGAAAAATGTCAGAAGAAAACCTAGCGGTAGTAGACCCCGCGCCGGAACAGGTAGCAACGGCTGTACCTGAACCTGAAGTTAAAGCGCCGGAAGCAGAAGCACCCAAGACATTCTCGCAAGAGGAACTTGATGCAGCTATTGGAAAACGCCTCGCAAGAGAGCAACGAAAGTGGGAACGGGAACAAGCGCAAAGGACTGCGGAAACGCAAACCTTGAGGGCTCCGGCAGCGCAGTCTGTCGATCAGTTTGAAACGCCAGAGGCTTACGCCGATGCGTTGGCCTATCAAAAGGCCGAACAACTGATCGCGCAGCGCGAAGCGGCCAAGCAGCACTCGCAAGTTCTTGAGAGTTATCACGATCTGGAAGAGGAAGCCCGCGCTAAGTATGATGACTTTGAACAAGTCGCATACAACCCCAAGCTGCCGATTACTGATGTGATGGCCGATACGATTCGGTCTTCGGATGTTGGGCCTGAGTTAGCTTACTACCTCGGAACTAACCCCAAAGACGCAGAGCGTATATCTCGCCTAGCCCCGCTTGCACAGGCAAAGGAAATTGGGAAGATTGAGGCCAAATTGGCGTCTGATCCTCCCATAAAACGTACGACATCCGCGCCAGCGCCGATTTCGCCTGTCACTGCCCGATCTACTGGATCACCGGCCTATGACACTACAGACCCCAGGTCAGATAAGACCATGACGGCCTCGCAGTGGATTGAAGCCGAAAGGGCACGACAACGGAAGAAGTGGGAAGCGCAAAACCGCTAACTTTTTTTAAGGACTTTTTTCATGGCTAATAGTATCCTAACCATTGACATGATTACTCGGAAGGCTCTCGAAATCCTCGAGAACAACCTGGTAATCACTCGTAACGTAAACCGTCAGTACGACGACAGCTTCGCTGTTGAAGGTGCCAAGATTGGTTCTACTCTGCGTATTCGCCTCCCTGACCGCGCTTTGGTCACTGACGGTGCCGCCCTGCAAGTTCAGGACGACAACGAGCAGTTCACCACTTTGACTGTCGCCTCGCAAAAGCATATCGGCGTGAACTTTACTTCCGCTGAATTGACCATGCAGTTGGACGACTTTGCAGAGCGTGTATTGAAACCACGTATCAGCCAGTTGGCCTCCAGCATTGATGCTGATGTTGCCAATGCGTACAAAACCATCGGTAACACTGTCGGCACCCCCGGCACGACTCCTTCAACTTCTTTGGTGCTGCTCCAAGCCCAGCAAAAGCTGAATGAGAACGCCGCTGTAATGTCGCCCCGGTATGCAACGGTTAACCCCGCTGCAAACGCTGGTTTGGTTGAAGGCATGAAAGGTTTGTTCAACCCCACTGACACCGTGTCCCGCCAATTCAAAAACGGCATGATGGGCACTGGCGTATTGGGATTTGAAGAAATCAACATGAGCCAATCCATCAAGCAGTTCACCACTGGTTCGCGTGACGCCACGGCTGCTACCACGGTTGGCACCACGGTGACTACTGAAGGTTCTTCTACTGTGAGCTTGTCGCAAGCCTCGGTTACTACAACCATCAAGGCCGGTGATGTGTTTACCATTGCAGCTTGTTCTGCTGTAAATCCGCAAACCCGTGAAACTACTGGTTCGTTGTTCCAGTTTGTGGCTCTGGCTGATGCCACCGCTGTCTCTGGCACTTGGACTGTAACTGTAGCTCCCATGTACTCCGCTGCTCACGCACTGGCTACCATGACTGCCTTGCCACAATCTAGCGCTGTTGTGACTTTTGTTGGCACCGCTTCTACTGCTTACGCACAGAACTTGGTTTACCACAAGGACGCTATCACGTTTGCTACCGCTGACTTGTTGCTGCCCCAGGGTGTTGACATGGCCGCCCGTGCGGTTCATAACGGTATCAGCTTGCGTGTCGTGCGCCAGTACGACATCAACAACGACCGTATGCCTTGCCGTATTGACGTACTGTATGGCTTTAGCACCATTCGTCCACAGATGGCTTGCCGCATCTGGGGTTAATCAATTCTTTTTAAAGGAAATTTATCATGGCTATTCCTAATTCTGGCGGTGGATATCAGTTTACTGATGGCAACACCAATGAAATCATTATGGGCGTTCAAGCAGCGCCTAATACGGCGACTGCAACGGCCACTCTGACCGTTGCACAAACCACGGGCGGTATCTTGGTAGGTAATCCGTCTACCACGGCGGCATCGTACACGTTCCCAACTGCTGCGGCGATTGATGCGGTGTTTACCAACGCAAAAGTTAACAGCACGTTTGACCTGACAGTTATTAACCTGGGCACTTCGACCGGGTTGATTACGATGGTTGTGGGCACTGGCATTACCGCAGTTGGCAACTTGGTTGTTGCTATCACCGGCAGTTCGGCAGGTGTTAGTGGCGCGGGACAATTTTTGTTCCGCAAAACCGGCGATGCTGCGTACACTGTGTATCGCGTAGCCTAAACCTGAATGGGGCTTCGGCCCCGTTCTATAAGGAAATAATTATGGCAAATACAAAATCTATTGGTGTTGCTTTTGAAGACCAAGACCTAAAAGGTTCAGCAACAATTTATGCCCTTGCTGGAAGTGGGCAGCTTGGATATAACACTGGAAGCTCTACTACGGCGCCTTCAACTGTTACTCAAGCTACCAGCAAATCTACTGGCGTGACCATCAACGCATCTGTTGGTCAAATTGTGACAAACAATGCTGCTTTGGCTGCTGGTGTTGAAGTGGCTTTCATTGTTACAAATAGTGCGGTAAGTGCCTATGATGTTCCAATTGTGGCATTAGCAAGCGGCGCAGCCACGGCGGGAACGTATTTGCTTTCGGTGGCCGCTGTAGCTGCCGGATCATTTACCGTAGTAATTTCAAATGCATCCGCAGGCAGTTTGTCTGAGGCGCTAACTTTAAATTTTGCTTTGATTCACGTAGCGCAAGCGTAAGAGGAAGGGGAGGCCAAAAACTTCCCCTTTCATTTATGGAAATATACCTCGCTCACCCCGTTCATGGCCGCAAAGTTGCCACTATGGAACTTGAAGCCGAATACGATGAACAAAACGGCTGGACACGATATACTCAGGATACGCCCAAAGTTACCGAGGCGGCTCCTGTTAACGCACTGGAAGTAAAGCGCCGTCGTAGAACCGAACCCGAAGGAGCCTAGTCATGGCGACATACACCGCTGGCGATCAGATTAACCGAGCCCTTCGATTGCTTGGCGTGCTGGCTGAAGGCGAGACTACTTCTGCTTCAGTGTCGCAAGACAGCTTGATGGCGTTAAACCAGATGATTGATAGCTGGAATACCGAACGTCTGTCGGTGTTTAGCACCCAAGACCAGGTGTTTACTTGGCCTGCTGGCTTTATCAACCGCACCCTTGGCCCAACAGGCAATTTCGTAGGCAATCGGCCCATCTTGCTGGATGACGCGACCTACTACCGCGACCCAGGCACCAATGTCAGCTTTGGCATAAAAATGATTAACCAGCAGCAGTACGACGGTATTGCTGTTAAGACGGTTACGTCTACTTACCCGCAAGTGTTGTTTATCAACATGACGTATCCTGATGTGGATATGTACATCTATCCCAAGCCCACACGGGACTTGGAGTGGCACTTTATCAGCGTTGAAGAGTTAACCCAGCCTGCCAACTTGGCGACCAATATCTTGTTCCCGCCGGGTTACTTGCGTGCCTTTACCTACAACTTGGCTTGCGAGATCGCACCTGAGTTTGGCGTGGAGCCCAGCCCCCAAGTGCAGCGCATTGCTATGACCAGCAAGCGCAATCTGAAACGCATCAACAACCCTGACGATGTGATGTCTATGCCTTACGCCATTGTGGCGACTCGTCAACGCTTTAACATTTACGCAGGAAACTACTAACATGGCAACTATCGCAATCTCATCTCTTCCCGTCGCAACTGCTGCTGCCGTTGGTGATGTCTTGCCAATTGTGCAAGGCGGCACGACAAAACAGCTTACCAACGCGCTGCTGTTTACTAGCCCCACATTGGTTACGCCTGTATTAGGTACGCCAACAAGCGGTAATTTGTCAAATTGCACTAGTACCAATATGGTGCTTACAACGCCTAATATCGGTGCTGCTACGGGCACTAGCCTGACAGCCACAGGCACAATTGTTTCATCCGGCACGGCTGGCGTAGGGTATGCCGCAGGCGCAGGCGGCGCGGTTACGCAACTAACTAGCCGCACCACAGGTGTAACGCTAAACAAAACGGCAGGCGCAATCACCATGTTTAGCGCAGCGGGTACAACAACTGCGGCAACCTTTACTGTGACCAACAGCACTGTGGCGGCAACCGACGTTGTCATCTTGAATCAAAAGTCAGGCACTGACTTATACAACTTAATGGTCACTGCGGTGGCGGCGGGTAGTTTTAACATTTCATTCCGCACTACGGGCGGCACGACCACAGAAACACCCGTTTTTAACTTTGCAGTTATCAAAGCAGTTGCGGCTTAATGAAAACGCCCATCCTTGGTTCAACCTATGTAGCACGTAGCGTCAATGCTGCGGATGCCCGCATGGTTAACCTGTTCCCCGAGATCGTGCCGGAGGCAGGCAAGGAACCAGGCTTTCTAAACCGAGCGCCTGGCTTGAACTTACTTTCAACGGTAGGCACCGGCCCGGTTCGAGGGTTGTGGGCGTTTTCATCTAGCGACAGCACGGCCTTTGTGGTGTCGGGCACCGAGTTGTACAAGATCACTACTTCATATGTGCCCACGCTGATTGGCACGGTAATAGGCACGGGGCCAGTTAGCTTGGCCGACAATGGCACTCAGTTGTTCATCGCGGCCAATGGCCCGAGTTACATTTACAACAACACCACAAACGTCTTTGGTCAAATTACTGACCCTGATTTTCCAGGCGCTGTAACTGTGTGTTATCTAGACGGCTACTTTGTGTTCAACCAACCAAACAGCCAATTGATGTGGGTAACTGAGTTGCTAGACGGCACATCCATTAACCCATTAGAGTTTGTCAGCACCGAAGGCTCACCTGATGGCCTACTGGCCGTAACGTCCAACTTTCGTGAGGTGTGGGCCTTTGGCACAAACTCCATTGAGGTTTGGTACGACTCTGGCGCAACAGACTTCCCCTTGCAGCGCATCCAAGGCGCGTTTAACGAGTTAGGGTGCGCTGCCCCTTACTCTATAGCCAAGATGGACAACGGCATTTTTTGGCTTGGCCGTGATCGCCGTGGCCAAGGTATTGTCTACCGCGCCAATGGCTATTCGGGCGTTCGCATTTCTACTCATGCTGTTGAATGGCAGATTCAGCAATACGCTGATTTATCAGACGCCATTGCGTACACCTACCAACAAGACGGCCACAGCTTTTACGTGTTGATTTTTCCTAGTGCTAACACCACTTGGGTTTATGACGCGGCAACGCAAGCCTGGCATGAGCGTGCAGGCTTTGACAATGGTGAATTTACCCGTCACCGCAGCAACTGCCAAATGGCGTTCAACAACAAAATTGTTGTTGGCGACTTTGAAAACGGCAACATCTATGCGTTTGACTTGGACAATTATTCGGACAATGGCAACATTCAAAGATGGTTGCGTTCATGGCGAGCGTTGCCCACCGGCCAAAACAATTTGAAGCGCACGGCGCATCACAGCTTGCAACTGGACTGCGAAACAGGCGTGGGGCTAAATCTGTACCCTGGGTATGACAGTGAAAATATTGACACTGAGTCAGGGCTAGACCTTGTAGCTGAATACGTACAAACGTATCTAACAACGCAATCGGGCGTTACTTTAACTACTGAAGCTGGGGACGGTTTTGAGCCTTTAGGCCAATACGAACTGTCGGATACCGATATTAGCGGGTACAACTTAGTGACCACAGCTTATCTTGCTGCACCAGGCTACGACCCTGAAGTCATGCTGCGCTGGTCAGATGACGGCGGTCATACATGGAGCAACGAGCATTGGTCGCCAGTTGGCAAAATTGGTGCGTATGGTCACCGAACCTTTTGGCGTCGGCTGGGCATGACTTTAAAGCTGCGTGACCGTGTGTACGAACTGTCAGGCACTGACCCTGTAAAAATTACAATCATGGGCGCTGAACTCATTTTGAGTCCAACAAATGCCTAGCCCTAACGCTACGCCAACGCCAATCACGCCGCCGCGCGTGCCGCTGATTGACCCCCGCACAAATCTGATTGACCGCGCTTGGTATTTGTTTTTTTTGTCGCTCAATAACATTGCTTCGGCGGTTATTGACGATTCAGGGCTTACGTTCAGTTCTGAGTCCTTGCTTGCGTCTTACGATGCGGCGCTTCGCTCAGTCAATCAGGAATTGCAAACCCTGCCGCCAGTGGTTACTTTGCCTGCGCCTGACGTATTGGGCGACTGTTGCTCTGCCTTGGTGTCTCAAACTGCTGAAATGCAAAAGCAGATTGAGGCTTTGCAAGTGCAACCGATTGTTGACGTTGGCCTAATTACCGCAAGCATTGCGGCGCTCTCAAGTGCGCCAGTTACCAAGACCGCTGACTTTACGGTTGCCGCTAACGAGACTTGGCTTATCAATAACAAGTCAGGCTCGACTTGCACGGTGACCTTGCCTTCGGCGTCTTTATATTCTGGCCGTTATCTGACTTTTAAAAACTTGCAGGCTCAGACTTTGGTGTCTGCATCAAGCAACGTGGTGCTGATTGACAGCGCGGCGGCTGGCACCGCAATCCTCTTGGCAGTTGTAGGAAATTGGGCGACAATGGTGTCTGACGGCACAAATTGGGTCATTATGCAACAGGCCGCTAACAACAACCTGCTTTTGGAGTAAACCATGACCGTATCAGTAAAAGTCCTTGTAGCCGCAAAGTTTGCCGAAAGTTCGCAAACAACCCAGTACACCGCAACTGGCGTCACGGCCATCATCGACAAGTTCACCGCGACTAACATAACTGCCACGGCAGCAACAATCAGCGTGAACTTGGTCACCGTGTCTGGCTCTGCGGGTAACACCAACTTGATTACCAAGACCAAGACCTTGCAAGCGTCTGAGGTCTACACCTTCCCTGAATTGGTGGGCCAAGTGCTTGGTGTTGGCGACTTCATCAGTACCATTGCTGGCACCGCCAGCGCGATTAACATCCGCGTTTCTGGGCGTGAGGTGACTTGATGATTCACCACCACTTTAGTTCGGGTGTGTACGCTAAAGAAGCGTTTATTCCTGCGGGTCAAATTTTAGTGCAGCACGCGCACAAACATGACCATTTATCCATTTTGGCTAGTGGATCGGTAGAACTTATCGTAAACGGCGTTAAATCCATTGTTAACGCCCCCGCTTGTCTGACTATAGCGGCAGGGCAACATCACGGCGTAAAATCAATTACAGACGTTGTTTGGTATTGCATACACGCTTCTGATTGCACTGATGAAGACGAAATTGATGAATTGTTAATTGTGCCTGGGGATATTGACCAGGCGCGTAATATTGCTCAGTGTTTGAGCGAAGGAGTTTGATATGCCTTGGATGCTTCCCGCCGCAATTTTTGGCAGTTCGTTGCTTGGTGCAAGTGCCGCCAGCAAAGCCGCTGACACTCAAGCAGGCGCTGCTGACCGCGCTGCTGAGTTGCAGTACAAAATGTACGAAGAAAATGTGCAACGGCAACAACCTTTTTTAGCGGCTGGAGTAGGGGCGCTTAACAAGCTGACCGCTGCGGCTGATTACAAGCCGTTTGGGATGGATCAATATAAAGCAGACCCAGGCTACGCATTTCGTCTATCTGAAGGCCAAAAAGCACTTGAACGATCCGCTGCGGCCCGTGGGGGTTTAATCTCTGGCGCGGCTTTGAAGGCCGCAACTCGCTACGGCGAAGACATGGGGTCGCAAGAGTACACAAACGCTTTTAACCGTTACCAGACTGAACGTGCAGCCCTGCTTAACCCGCTGCAAAGTCTAGCGGGTGTGGGCATGACTACCGCCAATACTTTAGGCGAGGCTGGTCGGTCATACGGCGCAGGCGCTAGTGAAGCATATATGGGGGGTGCTGACGCCCGCGCGTCCGGCTACGTTGGTGGTGCAAATGCGCTTACCGGCGGTTTAAGTTCGTACTTAAACTATAACCAAGGACAAGATTACTTAAATAGATTGCGGCCCCCTGGCGGTGGCAGTTCTTTAATGAGTGAGCCATACGCCGGTTATAACGCATCAATTGGACTACGGTCGTAAGGAACAATCATGCCTTTAGACACACGAATTGCTCTTGGGGTTCAGCCTCTTCAGCTTGCTGATCCATTGGCACGGGAAGGCCAAGTACAAAACATTTTGGCCTCGCAAGCCCAGCAACGCGCTGCCGGTACGCAACAACAGCACTCGCAGTTGCAAATAGATCAGATGCAACGTCAAATTCAGCAAGATGAAAATTACGTTAGCCAAATGAAAGACGCCATAGAAAAAAATGGCGGCCCGCCAGATTTGATGCAAGCATTTCGAATAATGGCAACAAACAAAAACCCTCAAATTTCGCAACACGGCGTAACGGGGTTGCAGTCTTTGCAACGGTTGGCTGACGCAAAAAAAGCTGGCATTTATGGCGAAGTTGCGCCTGCTGTTGCTGCACCTACCATGCCTGCTGCTGCTGCGCCGGGCGCTTTGGGTTTGGGCACGTATGGTATGGATCAAAACGTACCCATGTTCAATCAGCCTAATGTCCCGCCTCTTAATTTAGCTAAACCGACGGTTGCGCCAGCGCCAGCGCCGGTAATGAACCAACTAATGCCGCCCCCGGCTGCGCCTGTCAATCAACTTGCGGCAGCGCCGCAAGCAAATGCTGCAAAAGCATTGGAAACTGAGTACATGAAGTTGTCTCAGTATTCAGACTTGCCGGGTGTTAAAGACCGAATGACTTTAATTGCGGAAAAAATAAAACATTTAAGCACTCCTGACGTATCGACCATGCAGGCTTTAGGTTACCCGCTTACTACAGAAGGTTACGCGCAATTTAACGCGGATAAAACTAGAAATGCTGCGCCTGCGATTTTGACTAAATATCAAGATGCGCGCGCTGCGCTAATAGCCAGCGGCGCGCCTCCAGATGATCCTCGCGTTAGAGAACTTAACGCAATGATTTTGAAAGAAACTACCCATGCGCCTGCGGCAAGCATGCAAGTTAATGTTTCTCAATCTACAGAGAAAAAATATGGTGAGGCTTTTGGCGGCAAAATAGCGGACAGAGATGTAGCATTGTTAGACACTGCAACTAGAGCACCTGAGTTGGCGTCTAATGCTAACCGCGTGTTAAGTATTTTAAGTCAAGGTAATGTGTTTACTGGGTCTGCTGCCGACATCAAACTTAACATGGCCCGCGCTTTAAATCTAGCAGGCGCTGGAAACGACGAAAAAATAGCCAACACCGAAATGTTGGTGTCGGGGTTAGCGCGTCAAACTTTAGGCGCGGTTAAATCTTCAGGGCTTGGGGCAGGCCAAGGATTTACAGATAAAGACTTGCAATTTTTGCAAGACGCCGAAGGTGGCCGTATAACTTTGAATGCTCAAACTATTCAACGTTTGGCTGAACTTTCGCATACCGCTGCGGATAAAAGCGCGGCTACTTGGAATAAGCGCGTTAAAGAAATTCCAAAATCAGCAACAGAAGGTACAGGCCTTTCTACAGAGCCTGTTGTTATCCCTAAACGATTTGGTGCCGCCGCCGCGCCTACCACCCCCGCCGTTGGAACTAAAGCAGAAGGGTATCGATTTAAAGGTGGCGACCCTGCCGTTGCCGCTAACTGGGAGAAACTGTAATGGCTGGGCCGTGGGAACAATACCAACAGCCCGCTGCCGCCGCCAGTGGCCCTTGGGAGCAATATCAGCAGCCTGCGGCGGCTTCTAATGGTATGCCTGCCCCTCGCAAGTCATACACTCTTGCAGAAGTGCCCGGCGCGGCGCTTGAAAATGTACCTAAAAGTGGCATGGGGTTTCTAAGCGGTGTGGCGGATATTTTTGCACACCCTATACAAACGCTTACAAATATTTCCGATGTCGCGGCTGGCGGTGTCTATAATTTTATGCCCAAAGCAGTTCAAACTGCTATTAACGCAATTGAAGTTAACCCGGCGGCTCAAAAACGAGCAATAGACACTGCAAATGCTGCGGGCGGAATGCTTAAAGATAGATATGGTAATTTTGAGTCTATAAAACGCACGCTTGCTGAAGACCCCGTAGGCGCAGCGGCTGATTTATCTACGCTTCTATCTGGCGGCGCGACCGCAACGGCGCGGGTTGCGCCAATGGCGTCTAAAGTTTTAGCAACTACGGCCAAAGTTATCAACCCAATGACGCCAATTGTCGGCGCTGCAAATTTAGGTTTTGAAGTAGCCGGAAAAGGGGGCCAACAAATATACAACGCGTTAGACCCTAAATCTAAAGCGTACATGACGGCGGCAGAAGGCCGAGCCCCTGAGATATTGAACGCATTGGCCGCGCCGGTTGAACTTGTACCTGGTTCTATGCCTACCGCCGCGCAAGCAGCGGCAACGGCGGGATCGACACGGTTTGCTGCGCTAGGCAAACAAGCCGCAGAAAAATTACCTACTGAGTATTTAGGTCGTGAAGCAGCGCAAAAAGAAGCCCAGCTTGCGGCTATTCGTAGCGTAGGTAAAACTGCTGATGACATTAAAGCTGCGGAAGCCGCTAGGACTAGCGCAACTGATCCGTTGTACAGAATTGCAGACAAAACAGTGGTGCCTGCTGATGCCGCATTTGCAGCGCTTACGGAACGCCCGTCTATGGACAAAGTGCTGGCCCGCGCTAAACAACTTGCCGAAGAAAAAGGCCAAACGTTTCAAATTGGCGAGACTCGCCCTGCTCAAACAGTGCCGTCGCCCATATTGGACGCATCAGGCAAACCCGTAGGCTATACAACGGTGCCCGGAGAAGTAGCGCAATATCCTGGCACAAGCCTGCACTACATGAAATTGGCGTTTGATGATTTGACCCATGATCCCGCTACCTTTGGTATTGGCAAAAATGAAGCCAGTGCAATTGGTAAAACTCGTGAACAATTTTTAAATTGGTTTGAAAACAAAGTCCCCGAATACGGCCAAGCCCGTCAGACGTACTCGGCGGGCAGCAAGCCTATCAACCAAATGCAAGTGGGGCAATATCTTGAAGGTAAATTGACCCCCGCGCTTGGCGAAGAAACAGGTAAATTGCGCGCTAGTGGTTTTGCAACGGCGGTAGAAAACGCGCCCGCCACCATACAAAAAGCAACCACAGGTCTGCCCCGCTATGACAGCTTGGCTAAAATTCTGTCGCCAGAACAAATGACCGTGATAGAAGGCGTAAAAAACGATCTATCTCGCATAGCTGAAACTGAATACGCGGCGGGCAAAGGTGCAAAAGCTGGGCCTGATTTGCTGCACACGGTTCCTGGGGCGCAAGTGCCAAACTTAATGAACCGAGTCGCCACAGTTGCAAATGAAATTATCCGACGTTTAAAAGGCGGGGTAAACGAAAAAATTGCAATTGAAATTGCTACGGAAATGTTAGACCCAAAAATGGCTGCTGCTGCATTGCGTAAGTCTATGGCTCGACAAGCAGCGGGGGAAAAATTTGCCGACCCGTTTAAGAACGCTGGCATAAGCGCTGAAAAAGTACGCAATATTGGCGTAGTCAACAATCTAGCCCCACAAGACACTGGCAACGCCCAATTTAATTTTCTGAGCGGTCAATGATGGACCAGCAAACAATCAACCTCATCTTGGGCGCGTGCATGGGCGTGGCCGGATGGTTCGCCCGCGAGTTGTGGACAGCAGTGCAAGACCTTAAAACTGACCTGTCCAAGTTACCTACGATTTATGTTGCCCGTCTGGACTACAAAGAAGATATGCGCGAGATCAAAGAAATGCTAAGTAAGATTTTTGACCGGCTAGAAAACAAAGCAGACAAATGACTAATGCGCGGCGTCATACTCTTTTTGGCGCTGGTCACGGTATCGGTCGCCCAGGACAAGCTGATTCTGAACGCGCAGCCGCCGCCTATCAGAAAGCCGCCCAAGCAGCCAAGTTGCGCGGTGCAGGAGTTGTACGCCATAGCCTGGTCAACGCACGACCCAGCAGAGCGCCACAAGGCCATGCTGGCGTGGCTAGATAAGTCAAAGTGTAGCGTGGATGACTACACACTTATATGGAACGCTTTGCCCGAGTGGGCTGGCACTGCTGATAGCCCCGCCTTGCGGGCCAAGATCATGGAGAAGGCAAGATGAACGATAAAGATAAGTTGGTAAATGTAGTGACCTACATGGTCACCGCTACCCTGTGCGCGGTTGTGCTGTCCTTAATCTGGGCGCTGATTCATGGCTTGTTTGTCAAAGAAGTGGACAACACCAAAATTTTTGAAATTATTGGCCCAGCTTTTCAGACCATCATCGGTGGCTTGATCGGCTGGCTATCGGGCCTTAAAGTAGGTTCGCACATAGACGAGGAGAAACCTAATGTCCCTTGACCCAGTAACAGCTTTGTTTGAAGTTGGCAGCAAAGTCCTAGACCGAGTGCTGCCTGACCCAGCGCAGCAAGCCGCTGCCAAGCTAGAACTGCTCAAGTTGCAACAGAACGGCGAGTTGGCTCAGATCACCGGGCAGATGGACATCAACAAAATTGAAGCGGCCAGCAGCAGCGTCTTTGTCTCCGGCTGGCGACCCGCTATCGGCTGGGTGTGCGGTGCAGGATTTGCCGTCCAGTTCGTCGTCGGCCCGCTGGCTGAGTGGGGCTCGGCCTTGGCCGGTCACCCGGTCAAGTTCCCCACAATGGACACGGGCACCATGATGCCGCTGCTGTTGGGTATGCTTGGCCTGGGTGGTATGCGTACGGCTGAGAAGATGCAAGGCGTGGCTGCAAAATGACACCTAACTTCACGCTGGCAGAATTAACTGTCACCGATCACCGAGAATTTAAAAATGAACCTAACCCTAGTGAAATTGCAAATCTCCAACGCTTGGCTGGCTTGCTGGAACAAGTTAAAAGCGTTTTGGGCGGCGTACCGATCATGGTCAACAGCGCATTTCGGAGCAAACAAGTAAATGACGCGGTAGGCAGCAAAGACACCAGCCAGCATCGACTCGGCTGCGCTGCGGACATCCGCGTACCTGCAATGACGCCAGATCAAGTGGTCAAAGCGGTCATCGCGGCCAAGCTGCCATTTGACCAGTTAATCCGTGAGTTCGACCGTTGGACGCACATTAGCGTACCCAATAACCCCAAGGGCAAGCCTCGGGGCCAAGTGCTAATCATCGACAGTAAGGGTACTCGCCCGTACTAACTGCATAGCGTCTTTCAGGTCACCGCGCAGTTGCTCAATAGCGTCCTGTTGGGCTTGCATTCGTAAGTACGAATCCAAAGCAAATTTCGCTAAGGTTTCGTGGTTCCACGCGGCGAAGTTGGGTAGGTCTGACATTTTTTGGTCTGGGTTTAGGACAATTTTCGGGTGGCACTACGGCGCACCATACGGCTTGTGGCGGCAACTGCTGCTCGGCTTTTAGCCACCTATCTATGTAAGTATCCGGCATATTTTGCAGCGCAGCATAAATTGTGTCGTGTCTTTTTTCTAGCCGTTCAGATATTTCTTTTGCTGTCAGGCCGTCTTGGTACTGGCGCAATAGCTGCCTAATTTTTGGGTGACTTGGTTTCATGTGTTCTTCTCTCGCAATTTGGTTTCCACAAACCATGCAAACTCAACCCTTGTTAGATTGTCCGGCAAATCCCAAGACTCAATCTCGCCTTTTGTTAACTCTACCCACGGGCGCTTATAGACTTGGATGTCGTCATCATCATCTTTGCGCTTGGTGTGATGCACAAGGTACATCCCTTCCTCGTCTAAAGCCGCATCGCGTTTTGATTTGTAGCCTGTCATCACTTCCCCCAAAATACAAAAGCAAGCATTGTCAAGCCAGCAACTACAAACATCAAAGCAATCAAGCCTTTGAATGTTGCAGCAAAGTCGTCCAGTAAGTCAGGCTCAAGCCCATTGCTTTGGTTGATGTATGCCTTGTTGGTTTCCTCGGCGCGTTGCTTGCGTATAGGGCAGTCGCGGCCTTGGGTGCAGTTACCAAAATCGTTGCAACATTCGGTCATTTGGCACGCTCCTTGAGCATTGCGTCTGCCCATTCATAACAACTTCCGCAAACCTTTTCTATTGTTATAGTTCCTTGGCTTATAACTAAACCAATTTCAGGCATTGATAACTGTGCTTGCATAGCCAGCCCCGCAAAGTGGTCACGCAAGGTAATGTCCCTCGCAAAGCCGCCTGTCTTGATGTGCCAGTCGGTGTACTGCTTGGCGTAATCCGCGTCTGCTATATATTTCATACCGACCACCATGTAACTAAAAGCGCAGCCATACCAGCGCCGATAGCAAAGGCTAGAACATAGCCGCCGATTACTGACAGTCGTGACTTTTTGTAACTGACGCCATACGCGCCGGTCGTCCAGGTGGCCTCACTCATTGAACGAGGCGTTTGGGTGTAGCTTGGTTTCATGGTAATTTAGCTTCCTTTAGTAGTTCAAGTCTCTCCCGCGCGACGCGCAGGGTGTTGTACCGCTGGTGCATACGCTCCAGTATGGATACTCTTTTGAGCGTATTGCGCTCGTTGTTCAGTAAGCCCAGCACTTCCTCTTCGGTCAGTGTGGGCAGACGGTCATTTAGACTTCGCCAAGTGTTTTTCAATTCGTGTCTCCAGTTTGATGATCAAGTGAACGCAGCGGTCGTGCGACCGCCAAAGAGCGTTCAACTGGCGCTCGCGTATTTTGAGTTCGGCCTTGGCCGCTTTGAGTTGTGCTTTCAGTTTGTCTAACATAGTTCTTCCATTGCAATATCAGAAATAGCGCGCTTGTCATGCAGCGCGGCCCAGATGCGTTCGTCCACCGTCTTGTTGGTCAGCATCACGTAGCACCACACGTCATGCCGCTGGCCGCTACGATGCAAGCGCCCGATGGTCTGTTCATACAACTCAAGCGACCAGGGCAGGGACAGGAACACGATCCGGCACCCGCCGTACTGGAGGTTGAGCCCGTGGCCTGCTGACTTAGGGTGGACAAGCAGTAACTCAATGGTGCCTGCGTTCCACCGTTCAATGGCCCGGTCGTCGTCAAGTGTCTGAGCATGAGGGTAACGCCGCTTGAGTTCGGCCAGTTCCTCTTGATAGTTGTAAACAATAAGCGTGTTAGCACGTTGGTTCTCCTCCAGTAACTCATGCAGCCGGTCAAACTTAGCCGTGTCAAACCACACTGGCGTCTGCACCGTCACCCACTTGCCAGGTATCTCCGATGGGCTCTGTACAGTGTGGTACACAAACCCGCTGGCAAGCTGCTGCAACTTGCCGGTCACCACGGCGGCGTTGATGGCCGTGATGTCTTGCAGCTTGAAGTCTTTCTTCATGGTGTCGTAAGGCTTGCGGTCGTACAGATCGCAGCGCACTTCTACCGTATGGAGCGGGGGCAGCTTGTCGCTATACTCACCCGCGTCCAAGACAAAAGTGGCAGGCTTTATCACGGCCATCACCTTCTCAAGACTGCCTTTGCGCGGTGCCCACTCACCAAAGTCGGGGTTGATTAGCACGAAATACTGCTGCTGGAAAGCGCCCTTACTGCGGCCCAACAAACTCTGGTCAACGATCTTGCACTGGCCGAACACGTCTTCCAAACCGTTGCTGGTGAACGAGCCGGTTAGCCCCCAACGAATCTCGATGGGTGTGAGGAATTTCAGCAGGTCTTTGAAGCGCTTGCCGCTGGGGTTTTTGAGGCGCGTCAGTTCGTCGAACACCACGGCGTCAAACTTGCCCGTGGGCAGGTTCTCGTAGTTGGTCACCACCACCTGGGCGTCGGATGCAAAGGCCGCAGCCCGCTGCTTGAGCGTGCCCACAGCGACGGCCAGCGTTACATCGGGTGTCCACTTGCGCTGCTCGACGGGCCAGACGCTGGTGGCGACCCGCTTGGGGGCCAGCACGAGGAAACGCTTGACGTGCCCGTCTTTGAGCATGGCCTGCATGGCGGTGAGCGTAATGGCTGTCTTGCCCGCACCCACAGGGGCAAGGATCATCGCCCTGTCGCGCTCGTACAGGAAGTCAGCCGCCTCGTCTTGATAGGGTCTAAGTTTCAAGGTAAGCCTCTATGAGTGCTTGCGCTGCTTGCGGGACGATGGCGTTGCCGTAGGCGCGCAGGCGTCCCACTCTGGC
>Ga0209596_1000656_pt1 | contig 31855 bp, 36 predicted proteins | sample M_130807_MF_Meta_FD_187314 | JGI IMG/M metagenome (GOLD analysis project Ga0209596, IMG submission 187314) | Freshwater microbial communities from Lake Montjoie, Canada to study carbon cycling - M_130807_MF_MetaG (SPAdes) (version 2) | ecosystem: Environmental > Aquatic > Freshwater > Lake... | reverse complement strand
ATAAAAATAAGCGGATGCGTAAGGCGGACGCTGACCGTGGATGGATACACTATTCTAAAAAAGGAGTCCGCTTAAACATATTTTATAATTTTAACTAAAAAATTATAAAAATAAGCGGATGCGTCCGCAATCCAATGAGGTGGGGTTTCAAAGGGGTGCAACCCCTTTATTGGGACCCACTGCGCGTGCCGATTTCCAAAGGCAAACGCATCAAATCCGGCTCAATCGTCGTGTTCATCCACGGGCTGACACTAGCGGTAGGATTAGGCGGTTCAGAGCGTTCTTGCAAGTTGGCATTGCGCAGGCTGCTGCCGATGGTATCAATACCAATCAAGCTACCGGCCTTGAGGAGGTTGACGTTTTTAAAGTCGGCACTGCCAGCGGGATTGAGTTGCGACCATTGGCTATTAATATCCTTGGGCAAGAGTTCAGAAGGGTCGTATTGTTTATTGGCACGAGGCACAGGCGCTAAACCATAGGTAGAGGTGGTCGTTCCTTGCGGGACATTGGCAAAAACTTCATTTCCACCAACGGGCTCGTTTGCAGGAGCGGCAGTTTCCATTGCAGGTGCGGCAGAAGCTCCTACAGATGTTGAACCCTGCACATTGCTGGGTGAGTTAGAATAACCATTGCCAAAACCATCACTGTAACTTGTTTTTCGACCAGAATATTGCATAATTGCAAGTGCTAAAACTAAGATCCCAATTAAAGCAATAAAATGGTGAGCTTTAATGTTTTTCTGCAAATTCTTTAAGAAACTCATTATATTAAATTAATGATAAAATATTTTCAACAGAATGTTTATTTATTATTTCTGCTAAATAAATATCATTCTTTTTTAATTAATTTTCATCCTCACTTGTATCATCTTCCGACATATCATCATCGGAATCATCTTCTTCGAATAACATATATTTTTTCTTAATTTGTTTGGCCTCTAAATAAGCTTCGATCGCCGCTGTTCTACATTGTTTTGCCTTCTCTCTGGCCTTTCTATACAATTCATAATAAACTTCGTTGGGATCCTTCAAACTTATCGATTCCTTTTCAACTTTGGAATAATCAATTGTAATTTCTTCAATCTCTCTCTTTTCTGGTATGATTGCTTGTTTTGCTACTATAGGTTTTGCTACTATAGACTTTTCAATCGGTTTTTCTACTACAATTGGCTTTGCTATAGGCTTTGCTATGGGCTTTTCTACTACAATGGGCTTTTCAATAATAGGTTCTGGCTTGGCTACAATAGGTTCTTCCTTAATTTGATCTATATCTTGTTGCCTTTTTATTAAACACGATGATTTTTTCTCACTTTTTCCAATGACCATCACTTGAACTAATTTTAAAGATATTTCAAAACTACGTGAAGAAAATTTAACACCTTCAATCATAATTAAAGGAATAACAGGTTTGTTTGGCTCCAATATATCTAAATCAAATCCGATTTCATTTTCATCGTAAGCAATGCATTTCTTACTTGTGTCGATAAAGACGCGCATAAGCATATATTTACCTGACTGATAGAGTCGAGTCACTTGTGTCATCATTGTTTCAATATCATCGCGTGTTAATTCAGTTTGAAACCATAATTCTTTCTTGCTATCGATAATATCCTGACACGTATATTCTAGCTGCTCTATCCAGCGCATTAGTTCATCATTACTTGAACGTTCAAACATTAGGTCTAAATATTTACCATTTTTTATGTTGACCACGCCCTGCTTAGTGAGGCATTCGGGTAATTGTAAACAGAGTGCTTTTTTCTCTTCTTCGCCAATACTTAACGGTGTGTTTATACTTAACGGTGTGTTTATACTTAACTGCGTGAAATAAAATCCTGCTTGACCAATTAATGGTTCTGGATCAGCTAAAGAAATACCTTTAAAATTAAAATTAGGCGTTGTTGAGACAATTTCCATTTCTAATTCCATTAAAAACGAAAGAGATAATTAACCATTATTTAACACGCAAAAAATATACAATAAAAATACAATAAAATAAAAAATGGTAAAAAAGGTATTTGAGTATATCAATAATGATAAAAACAGCTTTGATTCACGAATGCATCGATATTTTAAAGAGAGATGATGTGAAAACAGAATTTAAAACTTTTATGACGCCAATTATAGATATCATATTAGTGCAAATCAACCCTTATTTATATCTCTGTATGATGTTTGTTATTATTAGTTTTTTATTGCATTTAGGGATATTTGTTTTACTCTTGCGTAATAAATCTTTCAACTTTAAAAGCCATTAAATTATTATTTTTTATTAATTTCTAATGTTAATTTATAAATAATGGTTAAACGAAGACATAGAGGAGGAGGAGCAAACTCATTTCGATCAATGTCGGGTGGTCACGGGCCTGCGCAATTGAGTCCAGCGCTTTATAATCAAGCAGGTGCAGAATTAGCGGTGAGCAACTATAAGACGATCAGTGGAGGTAGCCGCAAGAAACGCAGAGGTAGTAAGAAATGTAAAGGTGGTAGCAAGCGTAAGGGCAAGAAGGGCAAGAAGGGTGGGGATGGGGGTGTTGTTTCTGCCGCCGTTGTGCCTTTTGGTCTTTTAGCGCTTCAACGTTATTTTAAAGGTAGCAAAACATCTAAACAGGGTGTTGCGCGAATGGGGAACTCGGTTAGACGCACTTTTCGCCGAAGACGTTAAATAATAATTTATAATAATTTAGATATAATTCTATATTTAAAGTATTGAAATGAGTTTTGAAGAAAATATTAAGAAATGGGTTACTTTAGATAATCAATTGAAAACAGCCAACGAGCGAAGCAAACAACTGAGAGATGAGAAAAATACACTTGAGGAAGGAATATTGACTTACGTTGAAACCAATAAACTCAGTAACGCGACTGTCAATATTTCAGATGGAAAGTTGCGCTTTGTCTCATCTAAACAAACGGCGCCTTTGACATTGAAACACGTTGAAGAGTGTCTCTCCAAATGTATCGGCAGTGAAAATCAAGTGATACAAATTATGAAAATCATTAAAGATTCACGTGAAGTGAAATATACAGCGGATATTAAACGTTATGGGAACTAACATAACATAATACTTATGATGCGAACAATTAATCATAGAAATATATATATATACACAAATGTTGGATTATTCGGAATTAACTGTAGTAAAAAATACGTCTGGCACGCCAACTGCATTAGGTTATCCTATCAATTCTTTCTTGTTGCAAAATAATAAAGCCCTCTTTGCAGGTGGTGGTGGTAAGAAGAAAGACAAAGGTGATGAAGAACACGATTATGATAATTTAGCAGTGCCAGCTGGATTAGTTTGTATGACTAAGACGGTATGCACTAGGCAAGATGCAAATGAAACCTCGGTTATCGAAACGGAAGAAACCGAATTAGTGCCGGAAGGATTATACGAGAGATTGCTAGAATTGGCCGAAACCAAGGTGCCGAAGAAAATGACACGACGAGCAAAGCACGCGAAGAAAGAGAATAAAAAAACACATAAACGTAAGTAAATATAAACGTAAGTAAATATAAACGCACTAAAAGAAATTACCACACCACAATAGTGTATCCAAAAAGAAAGTATGACAGAAAAAATAGACCATTCCATAGAATGCTAACTGTTTATTTAATGTTGGTCCCGTGGTGTTCTTTATCACTGAAACAGCATAGATTGAAGCCATCGCTAGTGCAATGAGTATACCAATAATGTTATATTTAAGCCAATCAGGGCGACCTTGTTTCAAATAGGAGAGAGATAACGGGATCCAAAAGAGCGAGAGAAGGACAATAATATACAAGACCCATATGATATTGGTGGTCGCTTGGTTGTGTTTAAGCGATCGTGTTTTTGCCAGATAGCCTAAGAGACTTAAAAACCCAAATGCAGATAAAAACAGCGAGTCAATGTAATATGTTTTTAATGGTGATTTTATTCGGTCCCATAGGTTTGTTAAGTTTGACTTATTTTGTTTGACAAAGTCATAATAAGAATATAAAAGTAGCAGGCCCAATAGACCTAGGAAAAAATAGAACAGATCAATAAATTTCATTTATATATATGAAATTTATTATTTAGTATCACTTCGTTTATAGTATCACTTCGTTTATAGTATCACTTCGTTTATAGTATCACTTCGTTTATAGTATCACTTCGTTTATAGTATCACTTCGTTTATAGTATCACTTCGTTTATATCATACTCCAGTTGTCGTGACTAAATGGCGCCAACTCTACTTGGTCTAATTTACCACGCCAATAATTAACTCGACTATCAAAATTTAATTCATCTTTATTCTTTTGATAAAAAGGTTTTTCTCTCATTAATTCCGCTTCGCTTTTAGTTATGTGAGGTTTGGCTCCATAGCAATTGACACCATAGTTCATACTTGGATCGTAGATATACCCACCATTAATGCCCGGTCGTCCGCAATCCTGTTCGTGGCCTTTTAGTTTTTGTAAATTATCCCATTTGGATTTTTGAGTTGGAAACAATGCCATTTGCTCAGCCGACCAGCCATAGGTGCACCAATCAGCACCTTTATCATACGCTTGGTTCATATCGTCATACGTAGCTAAACGCGCCCCATATGCTTTGCAAATCGCTTTCGCATCATCATATGTATATTTGTTTTCAGGTAAATGAAAGACTTGGTTTTTTAAAAGAATTTTATGATGAAACTCATCCTCTTCTTCCGAATGTTCTTCCTCTGAAAAAAAAGCTGAACTTAGGGTTTGAATTAAATCAATACCGAAAATATAAGAAACGCCATTTAATAACAACAAGACAATAAAAAGCAGCCATAATGTTGTTTCAGCAAATATCTTTAAAGACGAAGCAGTACCATCTTCATTATTGCCTAAAGACGAAAATACATGGTAATAAATAATAATCAAAGCAATTATCCCGATTAATAGCATTGGTTCGACGCCAATATATTTATTATGTAATTTACGAGTTATTCTATCCATTTCGTTTTTATCTGTATCCATTTCTCTTATATATTAATTATGTTTATTTTTTCCTATAAAATAAGCAATAGGACTGTGGAGAGATAACATTTTCCTCTTTTATTTCGTTCACCATTGTGTCATTGAATTCATACCATTTTCCATTTGCATTTTTTATATAGGCGGTATAATGTCCGCCGTAAGCACCGCCACCGTGATTACATACACCAAACAAATCATACACGAATGAAGATGCATTATAACCTTTCACATATTTGGAAAAATCCGCATTATGTAAAGGTATCGAAATCATATTATGATTTTTTCGTGTATGACCATTCCAGCGTTTCAAATCAATAATCATCACATTGGGTAAACTCCAAAAGCTGATACGTCTTTGCGCATTTTCGTTTTTTTGAGTTTTTCCATTAAACCACGCATTGCCATTGGCTTCGGAGAGGATTTCTGGTTCACAGTAAAGATCAAAACAATCATATAAACTTGGTTCTCTTTTTGTATCAGGCAATGAGAGACTGAGCACCGAAAAAGGCTCAGGCATCGAGCTTAATGTTTCACCTGTTGTATTTGAAATAATCTCGGAGACGTGAATACCATAAAATATATTCAACATTTCGGAATATTCTTTCTTATACATATTTTTCATCATTGTAAAACAAATCGTGGCTAATTTATCGGTTTCATTTTGCATCTGGCCGTTGATCTGCATATCTACCTCACGTGATAATGCGCTATGAAATGCATCAATAAGAAAAAGCAGGAATTCTTGCACATCATTTTGGTCGTGGCCGGTAAAGATATCACGGTTTTTTAGAGCGGCGATTTTGCGGATGGTTTTGACGAACCCGTGTGGGGCGACTGTGCAATTGGCACTCCACATCAGTTCACGCAGTTTATCCCATTCGAGTAAAATGACTGAATCAGCGACACGATTGAGCTTCTTTTTATACTCGCCTTTTTTTAGAAAATCATTTAATTCATAGGTATGGGATAAGACTTGCATACACGAATTTAAATAGCAAGTATTTCCAACATTGGTTAAACCAGTTAAACCTCGGTTTGCATACTCGTGAAAAGACATTTTTATATATTAATCGAATTGTGTTTAATATATATTTATGATCTTATATTTCAAACAATTTCTACATACTTTGAAGGCGCATCTTTATAACAAAACAAGCATTTGAGAGAAATAAAAAAAAGAATAACACCGGCAATCAGAAGACCTGATAACAAAACAGACATTAGTTATATATTAAAAAATTATATTTAATACCTTGTTTTGTGTTTATAAGTTCGTTTGTTCTTTTAGCGCGCATATTAGTTTACCTTAAAGAAACCGGTTATTGCACTATTCCCGTTTTTCATATTCGTCGTATGGCGTAGATACGGGTCAAACAAGAGGGCCTTCACTTCTTTATTGCGCAAGGCATCTTCCTTATCTTTGTATTTCTCAGGGTCAGGATATTCCGCTTGCAAATTTTCGAGCGCTTTTTTCCACGACCGCAAGGTATGACCTTTCTTCTTCTTGAAATCTTTCATTTGCTCTAAGACCAAGGCAAAGAGTTGCTGCACTGGTTTCATAATTTGGTTGGTAATGTAAAAGCCATAATTGATTTTTACTTGACCTTTGCTTGCTATGATGTAGTCGGGTGTTTCAATCCGTTCACCTTGCAGTGCCTTCTTATCAGGATTCTCGATATACACAAAGGGAATCCGGTCACCTACACTCGGCTTGTTGCCCGGATCACGCCGACCCAAGCGATCCGCCAACACTTTGTGCGCAATTTGATTGGGATTCTTATAGCCAGACCTTAAGGATTTGGTGATCACCAATTTGTCCATACTGTATTTCTCATCGACCATCTGCTGTAGGCAACTTTTCAAGAATTCCGCTGCTTTTTCGATGTCGTTTTCTTTCATCAGGATATCAATAATGCCGCCATAGATATCTTTCACAATCGGTGCATTATCACGCCGTTTTAAGACAATCCCCATCGATTTACGCTTGCCTTTGTTCGGGTCATCCTCATACAGCATTCCCACATAGCGTTTCTTCGAGAGTAAGCAGAACGGTAGGAAGGTTTTTTCGTATTCGAGGTCGTGTGGCTTTTTCAAGAATTTCGACGCTAACTCACCCGCTTGTTTGGCGAGTTCAATGGTGATTTCTAAGGCCTTTTTGCCAATGATGGGCTGACCATCTAAATCTTCCAAATTAAAACGGAAGAAGACCGAGTCCGTGTCACCATAGACATATTCGGCTTTGGTTCTCACGTCGCCATAGTTGGTTGTCGGCACTATAGTATCGGCATACGCTTCTTCAATCACACGTTTACCATAGATCAAGAGTTTACGGCCAATTGCCGTAGTAGATGCCGCGCAATCCTTTTCATAAAAGGAGCTGGTTTTGGCGCCGGTTTGCCCATAGAGTGAATTCGCAGTCACCTTAATACTCAACTGGCGTTTATCGAGGATATTTTTCATAAAATCATCATCGGTGGATTTAATCTGCGCACGCGTGGCTTTCCGTGCAGCCAAGAGTTCCTTTAAGATGGCCGGCATCACCGCGTGAGTTGTGTCCCCTGTCACTTTATCTGAAGGATACTGTGCATAACGACATAGTTTATAGCCGACCTTGACTTTTTCCATACCAGCCTTCGGATTACCATTCTTCCTTTGCCATTTATAGGTATTATAGGTAATATCGACATACTCATAGCCGAGCATATTGTCGTAAATATATTGTCCGGTTGTTTCATCTTTTTCGCCTGTTTCTTCGATGATGTTACCGGCAAGGTCATACTCTTTCGTTAAGACCTTACTATCGTGTGAGATATTTTCACTAATCATACTGGATGGGTAGAGTGAGCTGTAATCGAGGCAAGCCACTGGGGTTTCAAGATACAAATTGCATTTGGGTTCGAGGACCGTTGCGCCTTCATAACCATCGTCGTTGAGGGATTTTTCAATGACTGGCATCAGGGTGCCCTTTTCTCGGCATTTTTTGGCAATGTAGCTGGTGAGTTTTATACTCTGGCCACGCATTACGAGAAAGTCCATTGGCACACTACAGAGCGAAGCCATTTCACTATAGCCTGTCAAGACATCGATTTTGCGCATCAAATGATGCACCAAGTTACAATCTTGAATACAGTATTTGGCAATAATCGCCCGTTCGGCTGGCCCTTCATTGGTCATCCGAAAGATATCTTGGGGCGTGACGTCATCTTTGGCCAAGCCCCAGCGCACTTTTTTATGCGCAATATCGGGCTCTTCTTTACCGCGGATGCAGAAGTTGCCTTTAGCGTGGTCAACATCATAGACCTCGAACTTTTTGCCGTTTTTATAGGCGTCACTCGTATGGGCCTCTTCTTCGAAGTGAATGAAGCTACCGTTTTCGAGGCCTGTTAAATTTTTGCTGTAGACCTTTGTAATGGTATCTGCTTCTTCGTAAGTAAACTTTTTTACATCATCGCCAATAAAGTAGCCCGAGACATAATCCAGCTTGTATTGTGTCAGCTGATAATCACGGCGGAAGTAATTGTATAAATCGATTTGCAAACGACCCGGCATTTTCACGAATGTCAAATCGTGTTGGCCACTCGCAATCATAATCGTATTTTCTTCGAGCCCTTCTTTACCTGTGCGCCAGTCTCGCTTTAGACAGACTTCATTCTTTTTGCGCGAGAGTTTGAGGAACGCGTGTTCACAACCGAGCTCTTTGGCCCGTAGAAACATAAACTGGTAATCGAAGCCAAAGATATTGTAGCCAATGACAATATCGGGATTTTCACGCTGGATTAATTTGGTCCACGCCAGTAAGACTTCTTTCTCGGTGGCATAGCTTTCAATTTCAGCACCGGCAACCGGATCACACGTATTACGTGCAATACAATGATTTAAATAGGGTTTGTCTTCGCCATATTTGACAAAAGTGGAACCGATAAAGGTGACGTTATCGCCTTGTAAAGGTGGGAACACTGATGTAAGTGTGCGATTTAGCTCAACTAGCTTAGTCTCACGCGTGGCCTCACTATCAAGTAATAAATCTGTAATCGTGCCACGCTTTTTATAAGCTTTGGGTTTCGCTTTATAGGTAAGCCAATTTTTGCTTCCTTCTTCTTCTTCCGCGCCTCCTCCTCCTCCTACTGATTCTTCTTCGCCGCCTTCTTCACCCTCTACCTCTTCCACTGCTGTTTGCTGATATTTTATATCCGTTAGACCGAGATCTAACTCAATATCAGTGGTCGTGTAATTCGCCGGCTTGATTTTGATCCATTCAACGAATTTAGTTAGAACTGACTCTTTCGTCACCGGTTTAATGGGGTATACCAAATCGACATTGGTCACTGTTTGAAACCCGAAGGCCGCCAGAATGATATTTTTTATAAAGTCGGGCGCATAATTGTTCTCTTCCGCGCACACATCGATTATGTTGGTGGCGAGTTTTTTATAATTTTTTATGGGCAGGGGAAAGTCGCCGTGACTACTACTGGCTTCAATATCAAAACTACATATTTTATAGGGTACGATACTTTCCTTTTGGGGTAAGGGAACGATATCGCTGTATTTAATACTGAATTCATAATCACACGCTGTTGTTTTGTCACGTATTATTTTGGTTTTTTGTTTAGGTAAATCAATCCAGCCCGAGGGACTTATTTCTTTGATATGAAATAACCGGAGTAAGGGGGGTATTTGCGCTTCATAGAGAATGGTTTTTTCTGGTTCTTCTAATTCGTCTTTGGTAAACATATACCCCTCTGGATTTAGCTTATATTCGCCTTGTCTGGTATACCATAAGCCTTTGGCTTTTTTCATTGCCGCTTCATTTCGAAAATGAAAGAGGATAAAATTATACTGCTTGCCACCATCAAACCCATATAATTTCTTTCGTTGAATTAATTCTGTGGATGTAATAGCCGAGGCATACGGTTCACCCATATCCATTGCAACTTGCTCGACAAAGAGGATTTTTTCACTCTCGGTCCAGCCGTCACCCACTTTCACATAAAAGAAGGGATCATAATCTTTCACATTGATACAGGCGGTCTTACCTTTCTCATTGACACCAAACATTTGGATACTGAATATTTTTTGCCGCGTCTCAGTGTCGGTAATGTCGCTGGTTTCAAACGTCAACAGGCGAAATGAATCGCTCATTTTCTGGATAGTTATATTCGTTACGTTCCGTTTAATTCAATTCAATTTTTAATTTATAAAAAGTAAAAATTTAATACTTTCTTGTCTTGCGCTTTGTTGTGCGCTTGCTTTTGCTGCTTCGCTTGTTTTTGCTGCTGCGCTTGCTTTTGCTGCTGCGCTTGCTTTTGCTGCTGCGCTTGCGCTTTGTGCTCCTTTTCTTGCGTTTGCCACCACTCTGTTTGCCACCACTCTGTTTGCCACCACTCTGTTTGCCACCACTCTGTTTGCCACCACCACTTTGTTTGCCATTGGCCAATGCATTCACTTCTTCCGTCATTTCTGGTTGCACTCGTCCTTTATTATAGGGTTTAAACACCGCGCCATTATTATTATATGTAATTGTACCAATGGTCGGATAACCATTCACATCCAATGATTTCACCCTTGTTTTCAATTTATCGCTGAACCCATCTTCATTTATTGTTTTTTCTTCAACTTCTACAATTGCTATATTTTTTCCTTTATGGTCTTTTTTGGCCTGTTCGATGAGTTTTTCCCATTCCGGCGCCATAGTTTTACAATGGCCGCACCAATCCGCATAAAATTTAATAAACATAGGTATTTTTTTATCAATCAACCCAAAGATCTGGTTAATGTCTTTGATATGCATAATTCTCATTCCGCCCTCAGCCATTATATATACATTATTTAGAGATTAAAATATTTATTTTTATATATATGTATAAATTGCTTATTATTGGCATAATGTTTCTGTTAGGGTTTTATTTTATATACAAATCAAATGATGTTGAAACCTTTACGGATAATAGTGATGAAAATAAAAACTATAAAATAGCCGAAAACTGTCCAGATGTTCTTATTCAAAAAGGTAGCGCTTTCTTTCTTTACAATTCTAAACGCGCCAATGTGCCCGGTATAAATCCTATTCGGTTTGAGAGTCTGGAAGAATACGTAGAATTTACTGACTGGCAACGTAGTCAGGGAATTTTATGTCCGATTTTATATTTACAGCACGCATATAATGCACAGGGTGAGCCGGTTTATAAAGCACGGCCTAGCCCAACTAATTTACAAGGGGGTGCGCCTGATTTTATAGTGGGACCCGATAGTTTGCCTAATTGTTCTATAACTATGCCACCTTCTGAGCTATTTACATCTGACGCGAGCTTACCTCAGGTAAATATGCCACCAAAGGAACTACCGCCATATGCTAGTATGCAGCGCAATATTTTGCCGCCGCCCAAAATGGTACCCGTCCAAGGTATTTGTGGACAAAATGCACAACTTACTCCTGCAATGCCACAGAACAGTATGCCAATGGGATTTACACCGACCAATACATATAATGCTAATGCTTATAGCGGTGCTAATGCCAATGCTTATGGTAATGCTAATGCTTATGGTAATGCTAATGCTTATGGTAATGCTAATGCTTATGGTAATGCTAATGCAGAATTTTATCCCAATAAGTATGATCCTCAAAATCAAGAAATCGGTTTAATTACCCCATTGGATAAAATGTATAATCAAACAAGCGGTGTAAGCCCGAATCCTATGGATGACAACTGGGGTGGAGTCGAATATACCGAAAATCTGGTGAAATCAGGCTATTATAGCGGTGGCGAAGTTAATGCTTAAGCTTATTCTGTATCAGACTCATCATCATCATCATCTTCTTCTTCTGCTTGAAAGGGTTCGGGTTGTTTATTTTTTTTCATACCAACTAAACCTTCTATAACACTAATTTGAAAATGAAGTGATTTGGCCACAAGATAAAAAATAAGGATGGAACCTACGGCGTATCCAATGTATTTAAAAAACTCATCAAAATTCATTTTATATATTATATATCTACGTTAATAATCGCGCGTTTAACTAAAAAATCATAAATAGCATTAATACACGGCTTGGTTAATTTTTTTGCTTGGCCAGCTTTATTTACAATGGTGATATCATTTAAACATACTGTGTCTGTTTGCAAAGCAGTAAGGAGAGATGCCAATGTACTAAATTTCTTCATAATCGCCATGGCCGATGCGCAACTGACATTAGGTATTTGCATCAACATAATCTCTCCAATATTCTCGGGTGTAATGTTATCTTTCTTGACTCTTTTACCGATAACTTCGGCATACGTATCTGTATGTGGTGCTATTTCAGCTGCTGTTGCTTCGCATACGCTTGCTTCAACTGCTGATGCTACTCCGTTTGCACTTGCTACTCCGTTTGCACTTGCTACTCCGTTTGCACTTGCTACTCCGTTTGCACTTGCTACTCCGTTTGCACTTGTGCTTTTATAAAACGGTAAAGACCCACTTTCCTTTTCTAGTTTATTCGCAAAATTTAGTAACCATTCAGCTGTTTCTTCTAAAGTATTTGTCCGATGTAGAGAGAATCCTTTGAAATAACTGATAGTCACCATCGCCGACAAAAGTGCTTTTTTATCCGGTAATCCTTTGAAGGGACGATAATAGCGCAAATCACCTTCAACCAAATAATAAATTTGATGATTATGGAGGCTACATTGATTTAAACGAAAGCCTTGCTCCTTATAACGGCCATCGCGAATACTGGCTGCCAAATCAGCTAAATTTTTCCGTTCGATGATGGCTTTCTCCTGCCCTGCGTCATCGCACAAAATGATATCACCTAAGGGTAAATTTTCGCTTACCATTTTTATTTTTTCTTCACCTGTTAATAATACACTTAACAGCTGAATGAGCTTAATCTCTCGATAATCAATTTTAATAAGCATTTAGTAATGCATATTAAAGTTTTATGTTTATATTGTTTTTTTAGGGGGTAAACCCCCTACAACCCCCACTTAAGGGGTAAACCCCCTACACCCCCCACTTAAGGGGTAAACCCCCTAAGCAGCCTATTAGCATCTGCCTGTATTAACAGATTTACCAATGTAACTACACGCCCTTGTATTACTAATAAAATCATAAGCGGTTGGACATAAACAACCGACTCTAGAACGGTAAATACCACTGACCGAAGCATCAATGCCAACCGTCGAGGGTAAACCCTGTTTCTTTACACCACCTGATGTGTTTGTTCTATTAACCAATGAATCGACATATCGTGCGCGTCCGCCTAAAGTTCTACCTCCGACCATTTTTATATACTATATGCATATATTTTATTGACAACGCAGATATTAAATAAAGAAAAAGATTTAAATATAATTCGCTTTATTCTAAATATACAATGGCTCAAATGAACGATATGCAGCCGGAGTGTGATAACACCGAATCTGATATGAAATCTATTTTACAAGATGGTGATGTGACTAAATGTGGCGATAGTTTAATTTTCAATCCGTTTAACAATGAAAATAGTGAGATTACATTGAACGATGTTCAATCTATTCTTAATCGTTATGGTATCAAAGCACCAGTGCATAACCTCGAACTCTATAAACGTGCCTTCGTGCATAGTTCTTATACGAAACGCTCACAACACGAGAACTTGAGTAACAATATTACGATTATGCCCTGTCCAGCCGATTGCCTGCCACTCAAAACGAAATCCAATGAACGCCTCGAATTTATCGGTGACGGCGTGCTCGAATTAATTACCAAGTATTATCTCTATCGCCGTTTTCCTAAAGCAGACGAAGGCTTTATGACCGAAAAGAAAATCGCCTTAGTGAAAAATGAACATATCGGCAAATTGGCATACGATATGCATATCAATAAGTGGCTCATTATATCGAAATATGCAGAGGAAAAGAAGATCCGCACCAATTTGAAAAAACTCGGCTGCTTATTTGAAGCCTTTATTGGTGCGCTTTTTTTAGATTTCAATAAAATTTCGGTGAAAGATGAAGAAGGCTGGTTCAAGAATGTCTTTGTCACAGGCCCAGGCTTTCAAATGGCACAAATTTTCGTGGAAAGTGTCTTTGAAACACACGTGGATTGGACCAAAATTATTAATACGGATGACAATTATAAAAATATTTTGCAAGTGAAGATTCAGAAAGAATTTAAAACGACACCTGATTATCTAGAGATTAGCCATCATCCTGAGCTGGGCTATCAAATGGGTGTTTATTTGTGTCTCGGTAAGCCTATTCATCAAATGAAATTGGGCGACAGTGTGCCTTTTGAAAAGTATGGTTCTTTTCAAAAAATACAGGAAGAATTAGCGCAAAAAGGCAATGTGTTTGTTTTTCTCGGGAGTGGCTTGCATAAAATAAAGAAAAAGGCAGAGCAAATTGCAAGTGAAATGTCTATTAAGAACTTCTAGATCTATATATATGCACGAAATTATACTTATAGCATTAAACGTTTTATTTCTCGGTTATCTCATAAAATATTTTTTTAAAAAAAAGATTAAATTAGCACTCGTAATAGCGTTTATGATTGTATGGATACTTTTTTTAAATGTAAATCCATACAAAAATAATGAAAATAAATTGTCAATATTGTCATATATACCGTCGCACTATATTCCCCAAATGAGTATGTTAAAAAATACCAATATACATAATTTACAATATCCGGTTATTTTTAAACCGGTCAAATGTGCAAGAAATGGTACCAATGTTGTAGTTATTCATAATTTAAGTGATGCAACTAGATATTTACAGGAGAATAATACTATTGATGAAATTATGGTTCAAACGTTTATTCCTTATAAAAATGAAGTTGGCATTTTGTATGAAAAAAATATAAAAGCGATGGTTATAAAATATTCGAAGGATAGTAGTGTTTATGATGGTTCTTGCTTTGGCTATAATAGTCAATGTAAAAACGCAACTAACTTAATAACACCGGAATTAAATAATGTAATAAAAAATATTAGTAATCATATACCCAATTTTAATGTTGGTAGATATGACATTAAATATAAAGATTTGAACTCATTATTAAAGGGAACCGATTTTTATATTTTAGAAGCAAACGGAACGATGGGATTTGATTTAAGAAAAAATAATATAGACTATTTTGGACTTAAGTCTGTCTATTATCTAGAAAGATGGTTTTTATATAGACAATTACAAGGTTTAAAAAATATAATAACACTAAATGGCTATAATCCAATAAAATTATTACAAACAATGATAATAACCATTTACAATACAATCGTTTGTATGGACTGGGAAAAATTATTTACTATTTATTCTTAACATAGAACCGTTTAAAATACAATCGTTGAGAAACTTTTTTAAAGTTTGTATTATATAAGATGGCTGCTGCTCTTTTAGCCAAGTTAAAAATAAATAATCCACCTGTAGTAAAAAGAGAATTCGAAATAAACATAAGAGGCAACGACGAGATAGTAAACAAGGGAAGGGCACCTGCAACTATTATTGATGAATCGAAAAATGCGAATTTTGACAGAGCTACTATTTTGAAAACTTTTAAGAAACCAAAAATGGTTCAGGAGCCTACGGGGGAGCCACGAGGTTTGCAAATAGCACCTGCGCCTGCGCCTGCACCTGCGCCTGCTGTAGAAGAACAACAAGCCAAAAAACAACCTATTAAAATTAAACCATCTAAAAAAAAGACACAAGTAGAACCGGCACAAGTAGAACCGGCACAAGTAGAACCGGCACAAGTAGAACCGGCACAAGTAGAACCGGCACAAGTAGAACCGGCACCTGGACCAGCACCTGGGCCTGCACCTGGACCAGCACCTGGGCCTGCACCAGAACCAGCACCTGCAAAAATTACAATACGCAAGACGAAAAAACCACTTATCAAAGGCACTGTCAAAGACGGGCCATTCAAAATGACTGTCATTGGCGATGTAGACATTAGCACTCGACTTAAGAAGCGCAATGAAGCACCTCTTGTCATTCCGGCTTCCGCTTACTATATGAACAATCGTGAATTTTTCATTAATTTTACAGCACGCTTATTCAACGATTATAAAAAAGATCTAGCCAAAGAAGCAACCATACCAGCGACATGCCCAAGTGACAATGATTCTGGTGATATTTCTTTAATGACCCATCAGAAAATTGTCCGTGATTATTTAAATATCTATGCACCATACCGTGGTCTGCTTTTGTATCACGGTTTAGGCTCAGGTAAAACCTGCTCCTCGATTGCCATTGCAGAAGGCCTTAAAAATGCCAAACCTGTTATTATTATGACACCAGCTTCCCTACAGGTGAACTATCGCGAAGAATTAAAAAAATGCGGCGACGAACTCTATAAGAAAAACCAATATTGGGAATTTATTTCCACCAAAGGCCAAGAAGCAGGCCAAGCCGATGAACTCATAGAAACGTTATCCAATGTCTTATCGCTCTCAGTCGATCATATCAATAAAAACGGTGGAGCGTGGATGGTGGATATGACAAAACCCGCAAATTACGAACAGCTATCTTCACTCAATAAAATTAAACTCGACGCACAAATTGACCAAATGATTTCACATAAATACCGCTTTATCAAATACAATGGGTTACGTTCATCGCATTTAAATGAGTTGACTGAAAACAATACCATCAATCCATTTGACAATAGTGTAGTAATTATCGATGAAGCTCATAATTTAGTCAGTCGTATTGTCAATAAGCTCGGTAAGAAAAAAGACAGTATTGGTTCAATTCTTTACCAACTTTTAATGAAAGCGAAAAATGTTAAAATTGTTTTACTATCTGGCACACCGATTATTAACTACCCAAACGAGATCAGTATTCTTTTCAATATTTTGCGGGGCTATATTACCAGTTGGTCGTTCAAACTCGATATTCTAGCAGAACGCCAAATCAATACTACTTATTTGCAATCGCTTTTCAAAAGCAGTATTCTCGGTGGTAATGTCTTGGATTATTTGGAATACAAATCCACCTCTACAACTCTAGTCATTACACGTAATCCGTTCGGCTTTGTGAATAAAACGGCTACCAAAGACAATATGTATGCCGGCGTAAAATTGGAAATGGGTGAACGCGGTGAATTAAGCGATGAAGCCTTTATCAGCTATGTGACGCAGATTTTAAAGAAAAATAACATTAAAGTCCAAGGTGTCTCAATGCAGGAATACAAAGCTTTACCTGATACATTGGATGCGTTCAAGAATAATTTTATCGAAGAAAGCGGTGAGCTGAAAAATACAAATATGTTTAAACGGCGTATCCTTGGTTTAACCTCTTATTTTCGTAGTGCGCAAGAAAGTTTGATGCCACGCTATAAAAAAGAAAATCCGGCGGATTTCCAAATCATTAAAATCCCAATGAGTGATTTTCAATTCGGTATTTATGAAGAAGCCCGTGCCCAAGAACGCACCCAAGAGAAAAACAATGCAAAGAGTAAGAAACATAAAAAGCCCACTGTGGATGGCTTATATGAAAACACCACATCCACCTATCGTATTTTTTCGCGGGCTTTTTGCAACTTCGTTTTTCCGCGTCCCGCTATTCCACGCCCTATGCCTGAGAAGAAAAACGGCGAAGAATTGGATTTGGCTGAGGCAGTAAAAGAAGGGATCGATGAAGATGTGATTGATGCTGTTTCGGGTAGAGAAAAAGCCGAGCGAGATGAAGCTTTTGACGACGATGAAGGACCAGTAGGAGAAGTAAAATTGACTTATAATGATCGTATTCAGCGCGCCTTACAGCAGTTGGAAAAAGAAAAAGCGAAATATCTCTCACCGGAAGGTTTACAAGTCTATAGCCCAAAGTTCTTAACTATTCTCGAAAATATCCAAGACGAGGATCACGAAGGCATTCATCTCATCTACACACAGTTTCGTGCACTTGAAGGGATTGGTATTATCAAGCTGGTCTTGGAAGCGAATGGATTTGCGCAATTTAAAATTAAAAAGACAGGGGAAACTTGGGTATTAGCGATTCCTGACGATGACCAAGGTAAACCCACTTTTGCATTATACACCGGCACGGAAACGCCCGAAGAAAAGGAAATTATTCGTAATGTGCTCAATGGTGCTTGGAAATATGTGCCGCAAACGATCGTGACAGAACTTAAAAAGATTGCGCCGAATAATAATTTGGGCGAAATCATTAAAGTGTTGATGATTACTTCATCCGGAGCTGAAGGTATTTCTTTGAAAAATGTGCGCTATGTCCATATTACCGAGCCTTATTGGCACCCTGTCCGCACAGAACAAGTGATTGGGCGTGCACGCCGTATTTGTAGTCATCAAGGTCTACCCGAAGAATTACGTACTGTTACTGTTTTCCTTTATTTGATGACCTTTACTGAAAAACAGTTGACAGGTGATAATACGATTGAACTGAAAACGAAAGATATTAGTCGTAAAGATGATAAAAAAGTTGTTTCGACTGACGAGGCGATTTACGAGATTGCAACCGCCAAAGAAGATATTACGAATAGTATTTTGCGATCGGTGAAAGAGGCATCAATTGATTGCGCAATTCATATGAAATCCAATGCGAGCGAAAAATTGCAGTGCTTTAGTTTTGGTTCGGCTGATCCAAGCAAATTCGCATATGACTTATCGTATGAAAATGAACAGTCGGATGCAATTGCCGACCGAAATAAAAAGAATGTGGAATGGAAAGCACAAAAAGTTGATATTGGTGGCACGCTTTATGCGTTAAATCCAAAGACCAATGAAATCTATGATTTAGACAGTTATATACAAAAACAACCAATAAAAATCGGTAATTTAGTCGATCTGGGTAATGGAGAGAAAGAATTACAAATGATTTAATATCTTGAGAGAGAATATAGAGATGTCGTCTGATGAAAAAAGCTATGATAAAAAAGGCTATTGATTATTTAAAAGGTATTATAGAGGATGATCCTGATACTAATGCAGTAGACGCTGTGGCCGATTTTAATGGGACTAATTATGACATTGACGAATTAAACAATTACAACAGTGCAGCCATAGAGTTATATAATGAAGCAAAGCAAAACAATGATTTTAAAAATCAATCAAAGTATGATAAAATTTTATATACTATTTCTAAAAAACAATTTGACAAATCTAAGGAAGTTCCTATGCAACCGATGCCAGTTCCACCCGCGCTCAGTAGACGCAGCCGAAGACGCAGTCGCAGCCGAAGACGCAGTCGCAGCCGAAGACGCAGTCGCAGTCGCAGCCGAAGACGCAGTCGCAGCCGAAGTCCGGTGAGAAGACTAGAACTTGATGGGGGCAAGCGCAAGAGCAGCAAAAGCAAGCGAAGCAGCAAAAGCAAGCGTAGTGGTAAGAACAAGCGACGCAGTAAGACACATAAGCGTAAATTGTAAAAGCTATTTCATCTCTACCTTTTTATAGGTGAGAGATGAAACACCCATTAAAGAAATCATTCTTATATGGGCAAATGGATATAAAAGTAGGACTAGTCGATTCGCTCTTCCAGCTCGGGGTGTTGACTACAATCACATTTGCATAAGAAGGCACATACCAAATCTTTTGTAGTTTGGACCATTTGTATAACAATCGTGATATTCGCAAATATATTAATATGTAATATAATTAGCGGTGAAACATAATCACCGACACTCCAATCAAGCAACATCATTATCGGCGCATATTTTATCATAGAAAAATATACCAATGTTGAAGTTATAAAATAGTAGATGCATAGTAATAATGATTCTACATCTGTTAGCGATTTGCGCGTAAGAAAATTTACACATTGTTTTATACCTTCTTTCATACAGCAATCATTTATAACAATAAAAGGTTCTCTGTCTTGTTCTCTATTTTGGTCTGTAATTCTAAACATTGTTTTATTTTCAAATTTTATGTTTAAGTAGTTCTAAAATTTGATTTTGTTTCGTTATGATGCCCAGTGTTGCACAGATTCATTGCGATACATTTCATCTTTATCTATAACTACAGGTTCTCCTTGATACAATATGGTGTTGTATGCTGAATCTTCTTTATATGTTTCCAAATAAGGCGAAAGCACTATAATATGACTAAAATAATTTAGTACTTTGTTCCCAGGATTGAGATTTATTTCTTTTCCAAACAATACCTTGGTTATAGCATTCATATATGTTCCTGGACCTAAATCCAATATATTCTTGGTCCTAATTTTAGTAGGAATTATCATATGATTCGTATTTCGGCGCCTCTGTATATTTAAATGGATGGCTAATTTAAAAATAATATTTTTTGAACAACTTATCATTATATCTTGAGCAAATCCAAAATCAGGTATAAGTGGTAAAATACATTTGGTGTCGGGTTTTATAATACTAGATAAAGGTATATTACATAAACGGTCAATATCCATATAAATGCCACCTTCATTGTATATTTTAAAAAGACGCCACAAATCAGTTTTTTCTACTATTTTTTTCGGTTTAATTAATTGATAATCTGACATCGATAAGTTTTCCTGTAAATAGGCTTCAATATCTGCGTCATCTGAAATAGTAAATTCATAATCAGGGTTTAAATTTTTTAATTGCAAAATACCATTTTGAATGATACTATAATGCTTATCGATGATATTTTTATTCTTCCAAGAGACGTGAATTTTTTTTTCTATTGAACCATAACTAGAAAAAATGTTATTAATATTTTTTTGTATTCTATCGTAATCCATTTTATATAGTATAATTAGTTAATTTATCGTTTGGTTTGCAATAATTCTAATATTTGATTTTGTTTCGTTATGATCTCTCGAAGTAGCGCTACTGTATCATCGGTTGGCGTGTCTTTTTTCTTTAAAAGTGAGAGAAAATTGTATCCGTCGTCTATATTGTCGAATACATTGTCAGATACATTGTCGAATACATTGTCGAATACATTGTCAGATACATTGTCGGATACATTGTCAGATATATTTACCGTGTCAGAAAAAGCAACCTTTCTTTGTTTGATAGACGGCTCCTTTATATCGAGCTGAATCTTTTCACCTATTTTTAGCTTTGTAATAGGCTCTGTTGTAATAGGTCCTTTTGCTATAGCGTTAGCAATTATGTTAGTGTCACTCGGATTTTGAAACCATTTTGTGGCAGCCTCTTTATCCTGCGTTTTTAAGACCATATTCAATTGTTTCTCTCGCAAAGCAATTTGGTTGGCTACTATTTTATCCATTTCACTGCCAATCGGTGAATCTAAATTATCCGAAAAATCTATTTTATCAGGCACAGGTGTGTTGTTAAACGCGTTGAACTCTTTTTTTTTATTATTAAGCTCCGCTTCAAATACTTTTTGTCGTTTTTGAGCGATCTCAGCTGCATTATAGGTATCGACTTCGATATTATCTACTACGTTATTGCTTTTATATTTTTTCAAGACAACCAGCATTTCTGTAATAACACGCTTATCTAAATTCACCAAATTATCAGCTGCGGTTATTTGTGTAGAAATCGATTCAAATTTTCGGTCGAATGCATCTTTTATAAGTGATGCTTTTGTTTCTGGTATAGCAGTAAACGCGCCATCATCGCTAAGTAATTTCCATACAAGACCTTTATTATGATTTGATATAAATTTGGCATAGACTTCGCTCATAATAGTATAAAAATCGTGTAATTTTTATATTATTATCATTATAAATACTATAAATCATTATTGTAATAGCGATCTCTCAATTTTTCCACTGCTTCGTCGCTTATTTTTGTGGATTTAAAAAAGGTATAGGGGTGTTTGTCTTGTAATAAGGTAATAATCAAGTACAATGAATACATCCCACATTCGGTATTACCTTCTTGATGCATAAATGGTGCATTTTGTTCCAAGGTCAACTCAATATTTAGTATAAGCGCTTGGGAAATCACTCGATTACAAAATTTCTCCACTTCTTTCGGCATTTTTGTGCCATTGCTATCAAAAAAGAAAATGAATTTTTTCTTTAAGTTGATAAAAAGCGAAATCCAATGCGCACCGCTTTTATTGTGTGGATCGGTATTAAAAATAATACCGATTTTGGTAATACCGTCTTTTTTAAATTTGGCTAAGTCAAATGTGCATAAATCATCCCACACACACTTATCATCATAAATATGTTTATCGAAATCAATCGGCGTCGGCCCAATAAAGCGGAAGCACGGGTAAGCGTGTTCGTATTGCTTCATTACCTTTTCGATATCCGTGCTATTTAACCACGTATTGTGATTTTCTTTCCATTTTACGGGTGATTTGGGCGCAAAAGTATAGGTCAATAATTCATCGTTTAAATTATTCTCCATAAACTTTTGTTTTAACCAGCACGCTTCGCTATGACACGCATCTTCCATTTTATTTTTTAGATTATTCCAAATTTCTTTTGGGTCGTTGCTGTTTATTGGTGAATCGATATGGCGTTTATTCCATAAATCTCTCATTTTTAACAATGCATCTTTGCTATAACAGCTGAATTCTTGCATCTCATTGTTTTTCTTTGGTGCACATTGGACTTTCATAAAGTTTTTATTTTTACTATTACTATTACTTTCTCCGCCTTTTTTCCGTCTCACACTTTTTTTATTTTTGCGTAACTTACGCGTTCTATGTCTGTGTGATTTATTTTTCCGCGTTTTGACGCGATATTTCGATTTCATAACTATAAATTAATGAGATAAATCTTCTCTCTAAATTTTTGATTTCTGTTTGGGCTTTTTTGGTGGTACACCTTTTGTTTTTAATCCATCTGTTTTCAAATCAATATCTATTTTTATCGGAATAATCCTTGTTTCATTCGCCGAGTTATCTTGCTTCATAATAACATAATTATCTAAATTGGAAACCGTTATGGTTTTGCGCATCATTGCATCATTGGCTTCATCAATTGTAAATAGCTCTTCGGGGGACACCCCCGGACCCCCGTTTAGGGGATTGAATTCGGATTGATATTGGCCTTCGGTATGCTTTCCTTCGGTATGCTTTCCTTCGGTATGCTTTCCTTCGGTATGCTTTCCTTCGGTATGCTTTCCTTCGGTATGCTTTCCTTCGGTATGCTTTCCTTCGGTATGCTGTTCTTGAATAATATCCTTTTTATCTGTAACTTCAAAATAACGAATCGCTGCATTTACAAACATTGTGTGTATTTCCTTAATTTCTCTGTTTTCTGATGGTTCTTTTAACAAATCTTTAAATAAAGCTACAATGCGTTTTCGATAAAATTTTAGTTCTTCGGTATTATCCTTTATATCGCATAATTTTTTACGCTGGAGGATATTTAAATAAACTGGATTGGTAAAAAAGGCCAAAGATGCATTGTCGGCAATATTCATTTTTTCTGGCATTTTTTCGTCTCTACTGTCAGTCATTTTACATTATATGTCGTATTAAAAAATATAATGTATAACGTGTTAAAGCTGAAACGTGTTAAAGCTGAAACGTAATAAAATATTAAGACAGGTCTTTGATTTGATGTCGTGTACAATTCTCGAAAAAGCTAACACCCAAGCCTTGAGGGCACGGGTTGAAATCTTCGAATCTGTTTTTTTGAAAAAGACCCGGAAAAGGCTGTTGTGATGGTGTGGCGGGTATATGCGTCTTATACAAACAACTATTTTGACTAGGAATATAAGACGATTGTCCAGCACCTTTTTGTAAAGCATAAAACTGGTTTCTTAACCGCGACTCATTGTTAATATTATTCGCAAATCCACTCCATGGTGCTTGGGCAGTTCCGGGATTGAATGTTGTCTCAATATCATATGTCGGTATAACTTGAATTGGCACACTATGGTTAACGTGTCTATCTACAATAGGCATTTTGGCGTATTTGCTTGACAATGGCCTTATATCAAATTGCGGTTGTAATTGGCTGGATGGCATATTACGGTAGGATATACGATCATTTAGTTCTTCAGTTCTTTGGCTACCTTGTCTTATACGGTCCATTTATATATTGTATATATTTATTTTCAATATTTGACGGCTTATTTTCAATATTTGCGCATTGATTTTACTCTCTTGTTACGTCTTTTTCGTGTGGTTGGATTTCGGTCACTCTTTAAAAAATCTTCTAAATTGCTTAACAGTTTTTTACTAACAATCCTATCTACGTTTTTCTCTTCTTCACTCTTTTTTAGAACCATATAATTATATTGTTTCATAAAGCCTACAATACTTGTGACAAAATTACTTTTATCTATATTGCTTTGCTTATTCCTTAAAACGGCATCATAATAGCGTGAGGCCATTTCGTCAAAAGGTATTGATACACGATAGGGTTTGATATTAATATAATATACATTGTCTTTATCCATCAAATGATGATATAAATCATCAATGAAACATATTTCGGCATTCGCTGGAATATTTGTGCAACTGATTAAATCTTTAACACTTTTTTCGTGACTCGTGCGGTTCGGTTCGATTTGCTTACCTCTTATTTTATAAGCCGCAATAATCTGGTCAAACACAACATAGCCGTTTTTTTTATTCATATACTCACTCAGCATATTTAGCCAACTTTTTTGCCCTTGATTGTTCGTATAGATAAAAATCTTAGAACAAGTTTTTCGCATCTTCTTTTTATGTAGCACATCCAATATTTTTAACATATCAGGACGAAATACTTCTGGAAAGACATCTAAGACTTCAAAAAATTTGTCATTGAATAAATTATTCCCATAAAAATTTTCCAATGCATCCCAAAAAATGGAGACCTCTGTAAAATAGCCCAATGTTTCGTCTAAGTCAAATACAACTATTTTAAGTGGTTTGACTCTTTTCATCTCAGACAGCTGTGTATTAACATACGATAATATATTTTTAGAAAAAATCAATAACGGAAATAGCAGTAGAAATATTATTTTTAAACTATTATTCATACACCATTTTTTAATATGTATTACATTATTAAAAAGAGAGGAGAAAAAACTCATTTTGTATATAGTTAATATATATATATAGAAATGTCTTCGAAACTAACGAATAAAGATTACAAAAATATTTTGAAATTTTACAAAATAGACACATCAACATTATCAACTAAAGCTATCAAAGAAAAAGCGGAACATTTCTTGGCTGTAAAGTTATGTAAATGCATTAAAAATATTAAAGTGTCAAAAAAGTCAAATGCAAATGCAAATGCAAATGCAAATGCAAATGCAAATGATAAGGATGCAAATGATAAAGGCACAAATGAAAAGCGTGCTATCGCACTTTGTTACAATAGTGTTTTGAAGAAAAAAAATTTGAAAATATTTAAATTTACGTGTAAGAAAAAGGCAAAACTACTAGTAAAAAAAGGGACGCGGAAGATCTTTGTTGAAAAATTACGTGCCTAATGTAAATAAATGCATAAAATTTATTTGGTTTTATTATCATTGGTTATCTTTCAGATCCTTTTATTAGGTGCAGCGGCATTGCAAGGGTTTCATAAGTATTTTTTATTGCGTGAATTAAATTTAATTGAGAGATATGGGGCTGGTAGTTGGGTTGTTATTACAGGCGCTTCCAGCGGGCAAGGCTATGATATGGCTATAGCATTCGCAAAGCGAGGTTTCAATTTGCTAATGATTGGTTCGAACCGAACGGATGAAACAGCAGCTCAGTTGGCCAAAGAGTATCCGGAAATACAAACCAAAGTTCTGCATAAAGATTTCCGTCAAGCATTTCAGGATGATTTCTTCGATGATATCCAAATCGCTTTTGATGAGATTGGTGATAATTTAGCCATTCTGGTGAATAATGTAGGGCACCGAGTCGGTTGGAATCCATATCACGAAATGAAATCCAATTATATTCGGGATGTGATTGCGACTGGGACCATAGTGCAAAGCCGGTTAACACATATGGCTATTCCTTATTTTCTGAATAGAGCAAGCGGAGCAGCAAGCGGAGCAGCAAGCGGAGCAGCAAGCGGAGCAGCAAGCGGAGCAGCAAGCGGAGCAGCAAGCGGAGCAGCAAGCGGAGCAGCAAGCGGAGCAGCAAGCGGAGCAGCAAGCGGAGCAGCAAGTGGAGAAGAGAAGAGAAAGAGCGCTCTTATCAATATTACAGCTCAATGTATGCATCCAAATTTTCTCTTTGGTGTGACATTATCGAATGAAATCAGTGTGCCCTATTTGAGTGTCTATGAAGCTTCAAATGCGTTTGGATTTTATCAAGGTAGTTCACTCTATAAAGAATATCAAGGGCAATTTGATATCTTGAACATCACACCCGGTGCGGTTATTACGAAAAATACAGAATGTTTAACGGATACAATGTTTAATGTTTCGAGTGAAGTTTTTGTGCAGCAAATTTTGAAATTACTTGGTAATGTGCAGGGACATACGTGTGCCTATTGGGGCCACGCTCTATCGAATTATCTCATTAATATCTTGCCATTAATGAAAGAAGGTATGCTGAAAAAAGTGGGTAAAACAATAGCGGCAGATTTTATGGGTAAAAATAGTGTGAATGAAGATAAGTATGCTATACCTAGGGGGCAAGCAAAGCAGCCCCCTAGCTCCCTAAATATTTCATTGCCTTTAAAATAACCTCCTCCTGTTCACTCAATTTTTGAAAGAGTAGCACCTCGGACATTTTAAATTGAAAAATCATATTCATTTTATTTTTGCATTTAATCTGAATATCCCCACTAATTTCTCTAATATCACAGACGATACCACCATTGGTGAGTTTAATGACTTCCGGATTTTTTAATGAAATCCATCTCAAATAGCTTCCGAAACGCAAATCTTCCATTGTATTTACACACCTATAAGGTTTTAATTTTTTCTGTAGACTAATTAACTCTTCTCTCGGTAAATTGAGTTGTTGTAAGAGGTCATTCTTATGCTTGGCAATTGTTGCATAATCTAAATCGACTACAGCTTCATTGTTGTCATTGTTCAATGCGTGTAGTAAGCCTTGAATGTCCATTAATATAAAGAGTTCTATTCTTTTTATATTAATATTTGTTAATAAGAACATCATACATAATTACCGGAAAGGTAAGAGGATAAGTGAGACCAGTCGCGACACCTAATGTAGAAAAGCCAATCATATTTGTAAAAACATCAAATGAAGTGGGTTTGGGTTCATAAGGTTTGGTGGAAAAATTTTCAATTATCCCTGCCGAAAACCCGACAGAGGTGGTGAAAGGCAATACCCAACATAAACCGGTTTTATAGTTATTGAATAGTGTTTTGGCAAAATGTGACATTTTATAACTATATGCAAACTTTTTTTAAGTATTATTGCATTTAAGTATTATTGCATTTAAGTATTATTCAATATAATTTTACATTTTCGTAAACACATTGCCAACGAAGCGCCACTGTGAATGGGATTTTCTTCATCGACTGCATCTTTGATTTTGTCCAGTAGTTCAGAGTCACAGAATACAAACCCAGCCTCATCATTAAAACTCTTTATATAGGATACCCACTCCGGATTTGACTTGACCACATTTAAAGCACGTATGACTATTTCTTCTTCCAATGGTTTAACTTCTGTTTCAATTGACATATCGATAATGTATCTATGTTTGTTATATTTATATATTTTATATTTATATATTTTATATTTATAATAAAAAATTGATATCGATTTGGGTATAAAAATAACTCTTAAATAGTAATTAATATAAGAAAATGACAGGCCAATTTGTTTTACAAGTCGTTGGAATAACCGAAGCCAAATTGTTAAGTCGACCTTCGAAAAAGTATCCTACCTCCGGAGGACTTTCTGATATTAAAATTATAAAAGACAACCGAGAAATGGTGGCGCATACACCATCGTATGACTGTGATGGTTTGGCCGAATCAGGTTTAGATATATATGTGGCACCGTGCCCGCCTGACGACGATGATGGAGAGATTCTGTCGGCAATGAATGGTGATACCTTTACGCATACTATATTCTTATCGGTTTTTCGGGAAATAAATACGAACAAAACAGGACCGAAACCAGTTAAATATAAGAAAAACAATGTTCCCACTATACCCGCACCTTCAGCAGATGATGATTCGGAGACCGATGACGACGATGACAACGAACAATTCATTGCAATCAACCCAAAAATTGCCATTGAAGTGATGGAAAGTGCAATTGAAAAGCATCTAATGGCATTACTTCCTCCAGTCAAGCAATTCAAGCGAAACATTGAAATAAAATTGGAAGGCAAAGTCGATTCCACATTTAGCTTTGTTGGTTTTTGTGAAAATAATGTGCCGTTTATTATGGAAGTCAACAATGTGCCTTTTGCTGAGTATACACACGGCACACGTAAGAAGAAGGAGGATGGCAAATCCCACTTCAATTCGAAAACCTCTTATTTTCCGGGTAAAAATTGCAAGAATACTGCCGAAATGATTAAAAAAATCAATGATTTAACTACGATAAAAAAGGAATCTATTACACGCTGTCTGCTCGGGTATGTTATTGAGCGAACCGATATCGATCGATTCGAATTTTCGGCCTATAACGACGAATATCGAGCTGCGGTTAGAAATGCAGTAGAAAATGGTGTTGATATTGTTCCTCTTGTTGTTTGCTGGACCAAGGATGGTGTTGCGTTCTTTGTGACGGATGAGTTACCTGTGGTTTATCCGGCCGTCTAAAGCACTTTTGTAAAAGTGCCGCAAAACCTGCACTTTTCAAAAAAGTGCCGCAAAACATTTATTACACCTTCGCACATTTAAAACGCCGATAAAAATTTAAATGGTTTTTTAATTTTATCCAAATCACATATATCAATTTGAGATTTTACATATTTAAATTGAATAGATGGTTTTGATATTTTGCTATCACTTTCAATAAAAATAATTATATTATTATAAATGAAACAAATAGAACAATAATCATCATAATCATCCTCGTTACAATCAGCAGAGATATAATCAGCAATATCAATTATTGTATAAAATGTTGATTCAGTCCAATTCATAGTATCATATTTTTCAACAATACACTCTGGATGCTTACTTATTAATTGTAAATTTTCATTAAGTTCTCTTTCGGTATAAGTTTGTTTATCTAAACCTAATTCAGACAAATAACTATCTGTTATTAATGACTTCCTTAAAAATTTTTCCATTATATTACTTTATGTATTTATCTTTAAGTTTAAATAATCGGCGTTTTACTTGCTACGCTGATAAATGCGCGAAGGTGTAAAACGCCGATCTTTACAATTTATCAATTTTTGATGATTTTCCACCCAGTACGGTTATAAGAAATAGTTATTGGAAATGTAATAGTTCTATCTTTTCTATATTTAGATTGTAATAATCCTGCGGAATAAATCATCTCAACCTCTGGGGAAATAGGTACATCATCTGCAAATTTTACCTTGATACATAATGGTGTATATTGAAAAATATATAATGGTATATCAAGTTCTTCATTTAACTGAATATCTTTTATTTTTTCTCCATCCTCATCCCATAATTCAAGTTTTTGAATATAGTCGGCATTTGTAATTGATTTAACGCTAAAAAATATATCAAAATCACGTGATAAAGCAAAACTACACTCTGTATAATCTTTAGGTTCAGCAACGGACATTTTTACATCATTACATCTTAAATTCACCCCTTCTGGTAGCATACATAAATCCATCATATAATTATCTGTCTTATTGGACTCAAATACTAAATCTTTATACGAAATAGACATTTATAAATATATAGTGTATTATTTCTTTAAATTTAAATAATCGGCGTTTTACTTGCTACGCTGATAAATGTTAAAAGGTGTAATAAAATCGTCTAGAAAAGGGTTGCTTATTTTAGACGATCCGTCAATACAAATTTGTAAATAATTGTTATTTATAGGTTTAGTATCTAACTTATGCTTGGTTAATACATATTTTTGCAGAGGATAAAAACAAACAACTTCGTCATTCGGTTTAAATGTAAGGCATTTTCCATAATTGAATACGATTCGGTCTTTTTTTATTGGTTTCAATGTATATAATTTCTCTCGTTCAATTAAATTCGCTAACTCTCTCTCCGTTACTTTAAACAAAAGACCATTGCATAATGCAGTTTTAACATCCTTTACACCAAACACTCGGTAATGTTCCCCGTTGACATTTAACGAACGTTTTAACCCTTTTACGGTGACTGGGCAGATGCTTTTACGTATGCTATGATTTAATTCGGTATTTTTTTCCATATTTATGAGAGACCCGTATCCAAAGACATAAATGGACATATATAGTTTGATTATAAATTATATCTCTGTACAATATATTAATTTATTATATGATTCCAAAAATGATTCATCAAACCTGGAAGACAACTACCATACCAGATAACTGGAAAAGTGCAGTTCAATCATGTAAAAGTGTTCATCCAGATTATAAACATATTTTATGGACGCATGAAACAATGGATGAATTTATAAAAAACGAATATAATTTTTTTTATGATACATATAAAAGTTATAAATATGATATACAGCGGTGTGATGCATTTAGATATTTTGTATTGTATAAGTATGGTGGTATTTACCTAGACATGGATATTGTTTGTAAAACAAAACTAGATAGTTTATTAAGTTATGATTTGGTTTTATCAAGGTCATCAAATGTAAAAGTATCTTATACAAATTCATTTTTTATGTCTATTCCAAATCATCCCTTTTTTAAGCATTGTATTAATAATTTATCACTGACTGTTAATCGTTTTTATTATTTAGGCAAACATATACACATTATGAGTAGCACTGGTCCTTTTTTTTTAAGTAAAATGATAAAAAACTATGGAAAAATCCCGAACTTGTATCTATTAGATACAAATGAATTTGCAGGTGATTGTAATGTATGCAATGAAACCACATGTAAAGGTGGCGTATACTTTAAACATATCGTAGGAAACAGTTGGCATTCGTTTGATTCAACACTTTATAATTTTTCTATGTGTAATTATAAAAAAATAATAATAATATTATGTTTGGTATTAATTCTATTTATACCCTATTTTAATTATAAAAAAATAAGATTGGGTATAAAACGATTACATACATATAAAAAACATAATAGTAAACACTCAATGAATGATAAAAAATAATTATGAATAGTATGATAATTATGAATAGTATGATAATTATGAATAGTATGATAATTATGAATAGTATGATAATTATCAATTATTATAATCTCCCACTACACTATAAGACAAGGCAATGTATACTATTACGAATTACACTTATGCACGGGCAAAGAAAATCGGTGTAACCGTAAAACCGTCTACAAATAAAACCAAAAAAATAGATGTTTATAAAAAGGATAAAAAGATTGCAAGTGTTGGCGCGAATGGAATGAACGATTTTCCAACCTATATTAAAAAACGTGGCATGAACTACGCTAAAACACGGCGGCGGTTATACAGAATGCGGCATGAGCGAGACCGCCACACGAAATGGAGTCGTGGCTGGTTGGCGGATAAGTTGCTTTGGTAAGTGTAAATGCATATAAAAACCAAACTCTATTTTAGTGTATGGGTATTTATCTGCACTGCAAGTAAAAGGCCGATGTCAGCGGAAACAATACATTTTCATACACTAATAGTTCTTTGTATTCTTTGTAGTGTATCATTTCTTGTTTAATTTTTTCTCTTGAAATTGAATTCTCTTTTTTTACAAAAGGTGTATTTTTAAAATTTTTATAGTAGGTTATATTTAATGGAAATTCTATATCGTTTTTAATGTTTAAACCACACGCGCTTAATCTGTTCATAATGTCTATAAAATTAGTCGTTAACTCATCATACGTAAATAAACAATACTGTTTTACTAAATTTGGCATTTTCTCAATGAGAAATTTATTTTTAACGTGTCTTAATTCAAATATACTTTTATATCTTTCCTTGGTTTCTATATGTCTATCATTCATAATTTCGTCTGACGTTTCGTCTTCTTTATCAAGAATAGAATAAAACGTACTCGTTAAATAGGT
>Ga0209596_1000654_pt1 | contig 32022 bp, 33 predicted proteins | sample M_130807_MF_Meta_FD_187314 | JGI IMG/M metagenome (GOLD analysis project Ga0209596, IMG submission 187314) | Freshwater microbial communities from Lake Montjoie, Canada to study carbon cycling - M_130807_MF_MetaG (SPAdes) (version 2) | ecosystem: Environmental > Aquatic > Freshwater > Lake... | reverse complement strand
AAAAAAAAAAAAAAAAAAAAAAAAAAAAAAAAAAAAAAAAAAAAAAAATATAAAAAAAAAATATAAAAAACACACAATACACAAAAAGGTAAGTTTATTTTTTATATATTTAATTAACAGAAATAATTTAAATTGGTCTTACGGCAATAATTAATGCTGCTATTTATAGCGGAACCAATACAGCAAGGAAAGAAGATTATTTTTAACGGTAAACAGAATAATGTACAAAAACATTTTTCGTCATTATTTGACACTTTAGTTGAGGAGTCGATCGTCGTAAAGTATCCCGATTTTAAATACTCGGTAAAAGTATTCGGTATCCAATTACATTGTTCACTTGGTTTGGATACCGGACAGCAACAATAACACGCACCACAACATCGGGCGTCGGTAGAATCGGCGCGATAACAATCACAGCAGTCACATCTCAAGACCGAGGCGATTTTTAAGAATGCGGAAAATCGGGCATAATTGTGTGGAGGTTGTGAACAAGTAGTTCTATTATTATTATTATTGCTCGGCACTGGCACTACCGGCACTGGCACTAGCACAGGTTCCTTACAAATATGCGTCGTCGTCGTCGTCGTCGTCACAGTAACCATCTTCTGCCTTTTTTAATTGCCAATCATCCTTGAGTTGTTTATTTCAATTTTAATTTTTTTTATGAGTTTTCCTTCCATATTTACAATATTGTTTTTGTGAAAATCCTTTGGGATGACTACAATTAATACTTTTTTTATATTTTCTACTCCATTTTCTACCACCCTTTTTTGTACCTTTTGTACCTTTTGTACCTTTTGTACCTTTTGTACTTTTTGTACTTTTTGTACCTTTTGTCATTTATGCTATAATGACAGAAAATAAAAAAACAATATTCATTCTATTTAGATTTTATAAACCAAATGCCTTGTAATAGCGCATCCGCTAAATCATCTTTTTTCTTATGTGACTTAAAATAGGTTATCCATTCTGGTTTTTGTCCAGTTTCGGTTAATAATCGTTGAGTAATTGAAATGCCCGCTTTCTTACGTTCCGCATACGTTGTCGTCGTAGATGTCGCCTCCGCACACGCCTCCGCCTCCGCCTTCGTGTCAATATCATACCCTTTTAATTTATTTGCCGCTGAAATGAACGCAATATGAGTTTTATCCCGCATAATAAAATATTGTGTTATCATACCTTGTAAAGTTTTCATCCGATTCGCAATTGGACTTATTTGATTTTCAATAATAATTTGGTCGAGTGTGCTTAAATGATCTTTTAATTCTGTGTCAAATGCCTTTTGCATTTCAATACCAAGTGTTACTAAATCCATACTGTTTGCTGCTGTGCCTTTAACTGACACTAACATATTTTCATCAATATATTTTAGCACACATTTTAATATCTCCTCTTTTTTCGCTTTTTCAGTTATTGGTATTTTAAACTCGGTCGCAATATCATTTAAATCTGCCAATTTCATTTTTTTTATTTTTTTTAGCGCGAGGGATGGTTCTGGTAATTTATATTTGGTTTTTTTTGCGTGGGTCACGCAGTAATATATATCATTATCATTATCATTCTTTGCGAGATACGATGATTTTTTATGACATATACTACACACGGGATCTTTCCCGCAAAGATTAATTACATCCCATTTTATAATATTATATTTTGGCGGTGATGTATTACTATGTTCTTCAGTTTCTAATAAACAGTATGCGAGATTTTTAATACCGACATCAATACTTAATAATTTCATAATGGGTTTATACTATTAAGCGTTATCTTATTAAGTCATCTATTTAGAAATAAAATATTAGACTAAATAAATGAGCGACGTTATAAGAGATGATAATATAATAAATGTCGATATGCATCAATTTACGCAGGAGCAGGTACAAACCATCCAAGACTTGTTACAAGAGCAGACCAAAGCAATGTATTATCAAGTTCAAGTAATGAAAGAACAAATGGTTTTAATAAAAACCCAAGAACGTATGCTAGAAGAAGTACGCGCCGAAATGAAAAAAATCAAAATAGACACGCTGAAAATGTCGAAACATATTGATTTTATTACATCAATTTACGAAAAATTATCACCGAGTAAACTGTTTGGGTTTCTATCCCGATAATAATAAAATATATATAAAAAATATAATATAATAACCGTTATTGTCTCTAGCGAGAATCGAACTCGCGCCAACACCTTGGAAGGGTGCCATGATACCATTTCACTATAGAGACGTATTCGTATTATATTATATATATATATACACACTTGTGCCCGTATACACTTGTGCCCGTATACACTTGTGCCCTTACATTATTGCTTGTTTAATTCGCACGTCGATACGCTTGGTTAATTAACTCAGCTTGCGTAATTACCGGCGTCACCATCCGAGACTGTAATTGAACATCGCCTAAATATAAGTTTTTCAAATCGCTATTTTCATATCCAAAAGGCATTGAAGTGTCCGAGACAGATTTATATAAATAAGGCGTGTTGTTATTTGTATGTGGTCCTTTGTTGCCACTATTGCTCATAGGGTTATACTGCGATACTGTCGCTAAACAGTCGTCGCACGCATTAACTTGATTATGTTTAATAATCGTATCCGCATTATTACATAAATATTTGCGGTACTCCCAATTGGAAGTTATGTTTGCTTCTTTACGAATGCGTTCATTTATGACTGCGCCGGGTTGCCATTCGGCATAATTACGACCATCTTTCATAATTGGCGGAAAATTGTTATGAATATTATTTGAACCAGAATAACACGTGCCCCAACTCATTCTGTATATATACAACTAATAAAAACATTTTATCTAAACATTAATTGCGTTTTTTACATTTTTACATTTTTTACGTTTTTTACTTTTTGAGTAAAGACAATAGTTCCGGTTTCTTAAGTTTCTTTACTTCTTCTTTTGTTGCCAAACTTTTATCCGAGACGATTTTTCTTAATTCATCGACTTTCATATGTTCGAAATCGGTTGTTTTTTGTTCATTTCCTTCGACGGCATCTTCTTCAGCGGAACTACTTGACAGTAAAACGACTTTCAAATCTCCATCGGCGTGCGATGTATTTAAATAATCATCTGTAATTTCGCTAATAGTTAAATCAAAAGCACCCGCACCGCCAGCACCCGCAGCACCCGCCACATTTGTTTGAATTATATCTAAAGGTGTTGATGATAGTTGTTCAAAAACTAGATTTGTCATAAAAGCATTCTCTTCATAAGGAATAATCTTAATATGCTTCGTATTTTCGGCGGATTCGTCTTCCATATTTTCGGCGGAATCGTCTTCCATATTTTCTGATTCATTGTCGCTCTCACTATCACTGTCACTATCGCTATCACTATCGCTGTCGTCATCGGATACAACAATCTTATCATTCGAAGAAGTATTGAGGTTACATTCATAACGTTTAACTGCGTTTAAGGCTTCTTCAGATGCCAAATGATTCGCACTCGCGGCGGATACACCCATAGAAGAGGGGTGCATAACAGAAGCACCGCCACCACCGCCGCCGCCTTTTAATTCGTTTTGAATGTTGGTAATAAAAGCAGTCAATACACGATTTTGTTTATCTAACGTATTTTTGACTTCGGATAACCGAGCATTAAAATAAATAAAAATTGCCCCACAACATAAAAGTGTAATAAGAATAGGCACGATATTAGTTAATCCACAAATACTCATTATTTGAATATATGGGATATATTTCTAAATAGATATTAAACGAAATTATATATTGATTGTTTTACGAATATATAATTTTATGATCGACTTTATATGACCGCGTTTATATGACCAATTCATTTAATATCACCCGCGTGTTATCAATGATTTCGGCAGGATAGTTTAAATCTTTTAAGACTTTTATACCGCCTTTAATCTCGGAAATGCCTTTTTCCATTTTATAAGTATACGTAAAGTCTTCATTCGCTTTATGCGTACCGGTATCAATGCGCATATGATAGTTATGCATCCGCTCTTCTTTTTCTAAGCGTTTACAGAGGTCTAAAAAGTGGGTTGTTATTACGAAATTCACATTATCGTATTTATGTAGATACATTAAATATGAATAAGCACTACTAATTGCTTCATAAGGGTTGGTACCAGAATATAATTCATCAAATACACAGAAATGCCGAAAATTATTATCGTGTTCTTCTATTTTTGCTAGTATATCTTTCCCGCGTTTTGCTTCGGCCTGAAATAAACTATCGCGTCCGGATGTATCGGGAATATTAATATAGCAATGAATCATATCATACGGCACAATCTTTGCTTTTCGATAGAACCCAAACCCAATTTGTTGAGAGATGATAATATTGAATAAAGTCGTTTTCAATAAGGTCGTTTTTCCGGCAGCATTAGGTCCCGTTATCAATAAATGTTTATCTAATTTATACGTGTTTTTGACCGGCGCGTTATTCACAAGTGCTGGAAAATAAGCATCGGTAAAGGATGTCACGTCATTCTTCTTCTTATTCTCATTATTCTTCTTTTCCTTCTTCTTCATCTTATTATTTGGACGCCGGACATTTTTAAACTTACACGGATAAATGTGTTTACGTTCAATATTTTTACGCAATTCATTAATGTTGTCAAGAAATCCATTTAAGCCCATCGTATATTCTAGCGTGTCGTATATTTCTGCCTTTTGGTGAAGTTGATAAAAACATTTCATCATATGTCCAATCTCTCCAAACTTTTTAAAGGAAACCTTATAAGGCGAGATAGTTTTATATTCGGCATAAAGTTGTTCACATATTTGCTTGTGCTTATTCATCACAGCAATAAATGGTTCATATGATTTATACCCACTACATTTTTCTCCTAAAACTGTCATATTTTTAATCGTAATTTCTAAATAATCTCTCATCGAAAATAAATTCGCGTGTATTTGGGTCATATTATAATAAAAACGTCGACACGACATGACATTTTGGTAGATCTGAATGACATAAAACACAAGAGAACCTAAAACATAGACAATTTTTTCAAAACTTGCGCCGGTGGAGAGATTAAACAATTGTCCCAATTGATGTTTTTTAAACACGACCTTTAAGAGTTCAATATATTTTTCAATGGAAATGGGTAATTTACTACATTTAATAATAATCAAAGGCAATATGAGGAAAAAAATTGGCAGCAGTAATGAAAAGATAGGTGATGCCATATTATACACGCTTAAACATTGTAAGAAACGTGGATTGTTATTGAGCATAGACAACCGATGCCATTCAATATAGTTAAATCTCTCCGCAAATCCTTTTTCATTTTTAATCTCGTGAGAGATATTTTGAATCTCTTCTTGTAGCGATGGTGGAATCTTATCGTCTTCTGCGAAATTATCCTTTTTATTTTTTTTCAAAAATTGTTGTGTCTCCTTTAAAAAAGTTGTATCGGTCGTATAATGTTTATTCCAAAGAGGCAAAGTGTTTTTGCCAAAAGGCGTAGTGGCATTAAACACATAGTTGTATAAGGACTCGGTCGGATTTGCTGTATTTAATTCTAAATCATTATGAATATGTTCATCCAATAAATGTTTATTCGCTAAAAACTCAATCGGTAAATTAAATCCTTTTCGTTCAAGGTATTCTTCTTTTTCATTATTATCAACCTTTGTCATATGTGTTCTTATTAAGAGAAAATATTAATAAGAATAAGTTTAAACGCTTATTTTGCTTTCGCATATACTTGCTTTCGCATATACTTGCTTTCGCATATACACATTTTACCTTTGTTTTCTAAACATATGATTAGACGTGTAATCCATACCTTTATTTGCCGCTGCTGCGGTCTCTGTCGCGCCTGCTGCTGCTGCTGCCGCCGCCGCCTTTGCTTTATCAGTATCCTTGATAATACCGTCACCAAACATAAACCTTAATAAATATTTCACAAATACATATGTAGCAATCAGTGTGAATATAAAAGCAATCGTTTCTTTGCTAAATTTGGCAATATTTTTCGAATTAATTGGCGAAAAATCGCCATTATATTTTGTGTCGATTAAATAATAAAATACAGGGAACACAATTTCGTTTACAAAAGCACGAATCATATTTCCAGCAGCAACGGCAACAGTTACCCCCGAAATAGTAGTAATAATATCGTTTGATTGAATAAATGTCTTAATTTGGTCACGCGCACCAGTGATTGGTTTTAATCCGAAATCCATTCTATAGTATATATTATATAAAATAATATATAATATATAATATATATTTTACTTTTGCGTTATATTAAAGAATAAATATTAAGGTTAAATATTACATTAAGAGTGATGGATACAAGTGCTAGTGGTAACATTTTAGTTGCGATTTTAGCGAAAGATAAAGAACATTGTTTGCCGTTTTATTTAAAGTGTTTATACCATCAAACTTTTCCAAAGAATAAAATACATTTATACATTCGCACCAACGATAATAACGACAATACAATAGACATCTTAAAAGAATTTATTGAAAAATATGGCGCCGAATACGCGTCGGTTTTTTATGATGACACCAGTATTAAAGAATCGCTAAAACAATATAAACAACACGAATGGAATTGTGACCGGTTTACAATATTAGGAAAAATAAGACAGGATTCCGTCACGTACGCGCAAAAACTTGGCGCAGATTATTTTGTCGCAGATTGTGATAATTTTATAGTACCGTCCGTCTTAGAAACCCTTTTTCAAAACCGTCATTTCGGTGTTATTGCGCCGATGCTTGTGACTAAACACACGTATTCGAATTTTCATTATGATGTGGATGGGAATGGTTATCATATAAACAATCTGCCACTTTATCTTGATGTATTAACACGTCGCGTAAAAGGATTAACTAGTGTAAAAGTCGTACATTGTGTCTATTTTATAAATGTCAATTTGTTGCCATCGATATCGTACGATGATGCGTCTTATCGTTATGAATATGTTATTTTCAGTGATGTGTTGCGCAAAAAAAACATTGACCAATTTTTAGATAATAGGAAATTTTATGGATTTATTGTTTTTTCAGAAACGGGTGAAGAAATTAAAAAAGAATTCGAAGAGAATTGGGTTGACGCCATCCGCGAAGACTTTATAAGCACAGCAATATAAGCACAGCAATATAAGCACAGCAATATAAGCACAGCAATATAAGCACAGCAATATAAGCACAGCAATATAAGCAATGCATATATTATAACGTTGCCCAATTTTCAGAAAGTTCATTGATTTGGGTGTGATAAAATTGTTCAATATCTTTTAACAACCGCAAATCACGCTTGGTCACAAAATTAATACCGACACCTTTCCTACCCCATCGCCCACTACGTCCGATACGATGTAGATAGGTATGAACACAAGTCGGCACATCAAAATTAATGACCGTGCTTACCTGCTGGATATCAATGCCTCGTGCGGTGACATTCGAGGAAATTAACACACGATGTTTACCGCTTTTAAACTCTTCGTAATTGCGAATTCGCTCTTCTTTATCCATATTGCTATGGATTTGACAAACGGGAAATTGTTCATTCGATAATGCTTGATATAACATTTCGACCCGCTTGACGCTATTACAATAAATGATGGATTGACTTACGGTTAACACCGAGTAAATATCTTTTAAAGTTTCATATTTTTGGTCGTCATTTTCTAATCCAATATAATATTGGCGGATGCCTTCCAAGGTTAATTGTTCCGATTTTACTAAAATCTTAACTGGATCCCGCATAAACTTTTCGGTCAATTTATAGATTTCATTGGGCAGCGTCGCACTAAACAAAACCACTTGAGTATTATGCGGCATAAACTGAAAAATATTGTAGACTTGATTTTTAAATCCATCCGACAACAATTCATCTGCTTCATCAAATACTAACATTTTAATATTTTTATTCTCCAATTTGTTCCGTGTCAGCATATCGTGAATACGACCCGGACAACCAATGACGACATGTGGTGTATTTTCGTCTAAAAGACGCATATCTTCGCGTACAATATTTCCGCCAATTAATAACTGCGTCGTTAATTCGGGAAAGGAATGCCCAATTTGGTCAAAGACCATTTTGGTCTGTATTGATAATTCTCGGGTAGGCGATAAAATAATGGCCTGTGTCTTTTTCAGTGTTATGTCAATATTTTCTAGTACGCCAATGACAAAACACGCAGTTTTACCAGTACCCGATTGTCCTTGCGCAATAACATCACGTTTTTTAAAAATCGGGAGGATGGATTTTCTTTGAATTGGACTGGGTAGTTCAAACCCAGCAGCATAAATACCTCGCAATAACGGCATTTTAACATTTAAATCTTCCCACGAATTAATTTCATTTACATCGTTGGTTACATCGTTCGTCGTTACATCGTTCGTCGTTACATCGTTCGTCGTTACATCGTTCGTCGTTACATTTATATCGGTCATCTTATGATATATTAGTAATAATGGTAAATTATATTTAAGTATTATTATTTAAGTAATAGTAATAAAATTGATATAAATATTAAACTATATTAATTATAACAACCTGTTATAGAATGTCCCGTTCCAAATCCTCGAGTTTAAAAATCGCCTCGGTCCCGTCACCCGCGCCAGTTAAAATATTCCGTTTAATAGATTTTGATAGAATTAAAAACGATGGATTTACAATGACCCTCAACCCCGAAACGCTACAAATTATACAACAACTTGCCAGTCAAGTGGGTGCGCCCGGATATATCAAAACCCCCATATTTGAAAGACGTCCGCAAACGAAGGCATCCGCCGCATCGACCAAGTGTGGTTACGTACCATCACCACACCAGCAAGGATTGACATTTACAATTGATGTCACTACCGCAAATGATTGGGATATGGTACGAAACTTGAAAAAAACCGTAGTGGTCGAAAAAAAAGAAGGCGTCAATTTATCTATCGATGTTATACGCAAGCATTTGAATAAAATGACCGATAAAACCTACAGCAACTTGAAAGACCAAATTATATCAGAAATTGAGGTCTTCATTGCCAATATGGATGATAAGGAAAAATTACATACTGAACTGAACAAAGTTGGCGATGCGATTTTCGCTATTGCGAGTGGAAATAGTTTCTATTCAAAGATGTATGCCACCTTGTATAATGAACTTATGTCGAAGTATGCGTTTATGAAAACCATTATCGAGACAAATCTAAAGAACCTCAGTACTATTTTCCAAGATTTTGCCTACTGTGATTCAACGCTTGATTATGACACGTTTTGTAAAAACAATAAAACCAATGAAAAGCGACGCGCATTGAGTTTGTTTTATGTGAATTTAATGCTCCAAAACATTATTCAACCACCAGTTATTATTAATATGATAAATGAATTACAGTCGTATTTATTATCCAACTTGGTTGAAGCAGATAAGACAAATATTGTCGAAGAGGTTACCGAAATTATTGCCATATTAATCGTAAATGGCATTTCGAAATTACAAACCTATGAACAAGAATGGACCCAAATTGTACGAAACATAAATAAGGTCGGGTGTATGAAACACAAATCCGAACTCAGTGTTACGAATAAAACGATTTTCAAGCATATTGATATCCTTGAATCGGTGAATAAGGCAAATGGTAAAAAGTAAAACACGCAAAACACGCAAAAATAAAAATAAAATATGTTAAAACTATTCGCAGTTGAATTCAATATAAATATTTTTTATATTGAATATTAATTAAAGTTATATATGAGCGAAGGAAATATTCATTTTAATTTAAAAGAGGATATTCGTTCTTCACCTACACCTATTAATAAAATAATGACACCCGCTGATTTGGAAGAATATTACAAAAAGATGAACGATATGGGCGCAAATGTGTATGATGACCCTGCTACCGCTACCCATTACTTACTAAATGACATTACGGATATCGCCAGTATGGAATTGAATTATAAGGACAATTATACCGTAAAGGGTCTAACACATATTATACAGTATTATGGTATTGCGAAAAATAAAATGACCAAAGACGAAATGATTCAAACAATTGTGTTACACGAAACCGACCCCATAAATCACGAACAAGTTTTTACGCGGTTAAGGTTATGGTTAAATATATCGGAATTAAAAGAGAATCCATTCTTTAGCAAGTATATACTATTTGATATATGATAAATATGATATAATAAATATTTATTATATATATTCATATTTTATACGAATGGTAAAATCTGTATTAGATCCTAAAATAGAATATAAAGAAAAACGCGACATTGAATTGGACGATAAAGGTTACGAAGCAAACATTTATGAAAGTGAGTTTTTTCATATTGATGTGGTTTTTGCGATTGGACAAGCGAAAACGACCTATTTAGATAGTAATGGTATTGTCTATTTTCCTATTTATTTAATTGAGGATGATAATACAAAAACCCAGATTGGGTTATATGAATTATTATCAAGTGAACAAATGGCAGTCTTAGATGAAGATAATGATATTGATTTAAATAAATTAAATTTGCCGTTGTTTTATTCGTATGCCTATTCGTTAATTCGCGCGAAAAGTCCAGAAGAGGGAGAAGAGGTAATTGTTATTGATGACGATGATGAGGATGTTGAAGATGAATATGATATTGCGTCGTCCGCGTCACCATCCGCGTCACCATCCGCGTCACCATCGCCTACGCTTAAAAAGAGTAAAACAAAACGAAAATGGATTCAAAAGTTTATGGATGATACGAACTACGACATTATTGATACAAAACCGGATGGACACTGTTTCTTTTACGTTCTTCAATTGGCACTGAAAGAACGCGGACAAAAAATGTCAATTGACGAAATGCGCGAGATTCTTGCGAATAATATCACGCAAGAATTATATGATAATTATAAAATGATATATGATAACGCCATGAGTGAAAAGGGTAATTTATCCGGCGAGATTAAAAATATTACAAAAAGACATAATGAATTAGAAAAAAGTATTAAAACAAAAACAAAAGACCGTAATTTACAAATGAGTTATGTAAAACAATTGGACGAAATGAAAACAAAGCATAAAGCATTAAAACAAAATAGAACCACCTTAAATGACTTTATAGTGGAATATAATTTTATGGCAGGGGTCGATAGTCTTGCTATGTTAAAATTAAAAATAAAAACAAAAGATTTTTGGGCAGAAACTTGGGCGATTTCGACTTTAGAACGTGAACTGAATATTAAGGTTATTATCATGTCCGAATTGAATTATTCCTCGGGTGATATCGTCAATGTATTAAATTGTGGACAATTGAATGATACGATTTTACAAGAAAAAGGTATTTTTGAACCATCCTTTTACGTAATAACCTGTTATCAAGGTAATCATTATCAATTAATAACTTATAACGAAAAAAAATCATTTACCTTTGGCGAATTACCCGAAAAAGTAAAAGAATTAGTTGCGGATAAATGCTTGGAAAAAATGTCAGGACCCTATAGTTTAATTCCCGAGTTTATGGAATATCAGATCGAACGTAATAAACCATCCGCTGTAGGTGTGGCGGCGGCGTCTGCGTCTGCGTCGGCGTCTGCGTCGGCAACAGAACCGGTCGGTACAAGTGAAAGTGATATCGAAATACTATCCGATGAATCAAGTGATTTGCCGTCCGATTTATATGACAATTCAACCGTATTTCGTTTTTATATTAAATCGGCGGATAAACCGATGCCCGGAAAAGGTGCCGGCGAAATCATTGGACCGGAGGGTATCATGGCATATAAAGAATTGGCGAAAATATCGGATTGGCGAAAAAAACTCACAAATGCGTGGTTGTCCGAGTTTGTGCTCGACCGGCACCGCTGGCAATCCGTGGAGCATTATTATCAAGGGTCGAAATATAAAAGTGCCCATCCCGAGTTTTATATCAAGTTTTCATTAGATGCGCCCGATTCAGAATTTGCTCGCGACCCGCTCTTCGCCAAAGAAGTCGGCGAATCGAAAACGGGTATGATAAAAGGCATTCAGTACCGTCCAAAGAATGTAAAACCGGACGCAGACTTTTCTATTAAAACGAAAGATAATCCAGAAATGACACGTGGAGAGATGGAAATGGAAAATGCGATACGCGCCAAATTTACACAGAACCCAGATTTGAAAAAACTATTACTGGAAACCAAACGCGCTAAATTAGAACACGTCGTGCCAAAACAACAACCGGTCGTGTTTAATCATTTAATGCGGATCCGCCGCGAATTACAAGGGCAGTCGTAGGTTGTATATTACATCCATTTAATCGCAAAAATCTCTATACATATTCATTCCTTTTGGTGGTAAATTTTTACACCTTTCCCAATTATTACGTTTGATACATTTATTATATGCCCAATTTTTTGGCGTGTTTCTAATTGCTTTATCCTTATATTTTTTACATAATTCTGTATTTGTTTTACCATATATTTTTTTGGTTTGACTCTTGCTCTGTTTTGTTGACTTTAATTGCTTATTTTTTTTGGTCTTAAACAAATTTAGTAAATTATACATTTTATATAATGTATATATAATTTATATTATCTATATAGTGTAGATATAATGAACTTTTCACCACAAAGTGCCGTGTTTATGAAACCTTTCTTAGATGCTTTCGGTACATGTGTTGATACAAACCAAAATAAATCGAAAAAAAAGACTTTTGACGAAATCATAATCTCTCTATACAATGAAATCAAAGAGGCAAATGAAGATGTTATTAACCAATCTTGTTTGAATTATGAAGTGATTGAAATGACGGCAGATAAAACAAATAAAAAAAGTCCAGATACTTATAACGGGCGTTATTTCCCGCCGAATATACAACGCTATCTTGCCGACAATGAAAAATATCAGTTATGTTTTACCTGTGGCAATGTTGGTAACCGAGAGATTAAATTATATTTTACGTTGTTTACCAAAGATGAAATCGCGCGAATTCAAGATTACCTCACCTATGCGCGAATGATGTATACGTGGTTACGGATTTGTGCGAAACACGCGAATAGTTATTGCGCCCAATCTCTCGAAATATTTATTTACCCGACACCTTTTAATAAAAAATTACCCAACAGCAATTTAACTGTACTGGGTCCTGAACACGTCAATTCGGCATATTCGTATTCTTGTGCGCCGGAAGGACAAATCGTGATTTTCCGTAAAGAAGAATGGTTTAAAGTTTTTATACACGAAACGTTTCACGCCTACGGACTGGATAAAGCATTAATCCACAAAAATGAATTAAATCGAACCTTGCCGCAGATGTTTCGCGTAAATAGTGAGTTTAATATATACGAGGCGTATACGGAAACTTGGGCACGTATTATCAATTGTGCTTTATCAAGTTTTGATTCATTAAAAAATAAAAGAGAGAAAAAGGTATTTAGCGAAAATATGGTTTTTTGTTTAGAAATGGAAAAAATGTTTTCGATATACCAGTGTAATAAAATACTTGGTTTTATGGGGTTAGAATACAAGGATATTCTTGCGAATGCGACGACAACAACAACAACAAAAATGACAAAATATAATGAAAACACACACGTATTTGCGTATTACATCATAACCGCGTTATTATTAAACGATTTTAAAGGATTTATGATTTTATGTAAAACACAAAATGAAAAGTTATTACGTTTTGATGAAAAGGTTACCAGTTATACTGCGTTTTCGGAATATATTAAACAAGTCTATGATTGCGTGGATTTGTATCACGGATTTGAACAAATGGGCAAATTAAATATAAAGTTTAATAATACAAAAAGCGCAAAAGACGCAAAAAGCGCAAAAGACGCAAAAAGCGCAAAAGACGCAAAAAGCGCAAAAGACGCAAAAGGTACAACAACTATGTTAAAAGATACAACACGTATGTCAATTATTGACGTCTATCATATATAATTAAGATAAACGACCTTAAAACATTTTATTAATATGATATAAATAACATTATTATGTCAATGGTTAACGTTAATATGTCAGTTGCTGATAATGTAAAACCTGTTGTCATTGAAGATAAACCCAAACTAAAATCTAAACCCAAAAACGAAGGCACTAAAAAAAACGAATATATTATGCCGACCCGAGAAAATTATAGCATATTATTATCGAATAATTATACAATTAAACACTTGAAAGAAATTGCGTCCCATTACAAAATAAAAATAGGTAATGAAACACGCAAAATAGATATGATAACAAAAATATATAATTATTTTAAATTATTTGGCAAGGCCGTCCTTCTACAAAAAACTTGGCGAACATATTTATTTACGATTTATAATAAATTAAAAGGACCTGCGCGATTTAACCGCACGCTATGTGTAAATGAAACCGACTTTTTTACAATGGATGAATTAAAAGACATATCATACTCGCAGTTTTTTAGTTATGAAGACATTGATAAAAAGATATATGGGTTTGACATTATGTCTTTATACAATCTTTTTGATAAATCGTGTGAGGTGCCCTTAAATCCTTATAATAGAAATGCGTTTCCTAAACAAGTGAAAAAAAATATGATGCGCATCATACGTCTAAGTCATATTTATGGTGATAAAATCGAGATACAGATTAAAAATGAAGAAATGGGCGGAGGTGTCAACGAGCAAAGTATAGAACAACGGGCCTTATCCGTCTTTCACGATATTGATATTTTAGGTAATTATACCGATTATATGTGGTTTGTTACCTTAGAACGCATTGAATTAATAAAGTTTATTATTGAATTACACGACATATGGTCGTATCGAGCAAACTTGAGTGATGCGGTTAAAAGAGAGATTTCTCCGAATTATTACGAAGTATTTAGCAATATTACACGTGAAAATATACACGGCAAAACAACCATCATGTTATATCATTTGTGTTTAAAGTTAATTGAAGGTCTCGTGCGACCGGGTATAAATATTGAAAGTCGTTCGCTCGGTGCAAATCTCGTGTTGTGTGCGCTCACGCTAGTTAGTGTGGATGCCGCAATTGCTTTGCCGTGGTTATATCAATCGGTTATTTAGATTTTTAATTTATATTGTAAAGTATAATATAATTTATTTGTGAATATATACTATAATGAAGTCCACGAAATTGTTGAAATCGATTAACGCCATCTCTTCTAAAAGTGTTGCGTCGGTTAAAAAGTTTAGCGGAAACCGAGTATATGTTATTGCGTTTTTGGCGTTTTTATTAATCGGGTCGTTATGGTATTTATCGAGTCGAACGGTAAGAGAGGGCATGTTGACCGAGGAAGAAAAAAAGAAAAAAGCAGAGGAAGAGGAAAAAAAGAAAACGGCAGGTGTAAACCCACCTATTGCAGAAATGAATGATATTTTAAAACAAATGATGTCAAAAGTCAACCTTAAATAATTGTATGAAAATAGAAAATATGAACCACGCGTATTATAATTATAATTTAGGAATAATTTGAAATAATATTATTTTATTTAAATTGTGTAACACACGAATCATCACAAAATAAAATAATTAATGCGTTAAATGACTTAAATAAATATTATTATAGTAGATTATAAAAAGGAAAAGGATGTCGTCGACCAAGACTAAAGTTGTTAAGAGTGAATCTGTGACTGCTGCCCCCACCCCCGCCAAGAAAGAGAAGCAATCCAAGACCGCCGCTGCTGCCCCCGCCCCCGCGGTTGTTGCTGCTGCCCCTGTGGTTGCTTCTGAAAAGTCCGTCAAGAAAGTTAAGGCACCCAAGGCGGCGAGCGCCCCTGTCGCTGCTGCTCCCGCGGTTGTGGTTGCTGCGGCGGAACCAGTTGCTGCTGCTGCTGGTGTCACCGAGTTTAGTGATTTTATGTCCAAACTGACCCAATTGAGCACTCTGATTTCTTCCCTCAAGACCGAGTTTCGTGCCTTGGAAAAGCGGGCGTCTCGCGAATTGAAGACGGCAACCAAGGCCAGTCAAAAGCGGGCCAAGCGCAAGAATACCAACCGCGCACCTAGCGGATTTGTGAAACCAACCTTGATTAGTTCTGAACTCGCGTCTTTTCTCGGTAAGACTGCCGGTACCGAAATGGCACGTACGGAGGTGACGCGCGAAATCAATGCGTACATCCGCGCCAACCAGTTGCAGGACAAGACCAACGGACGTCGTATTATCGCCGATGCCAAGTTGTCGTCACTCCTTAAGTTGGCGGCCGGCGAGGAACTTACTTATTTCAACCTCCAACGTTATATGAGTCCCCACTTTACCAAGTCGGCGGCACCAGTGGCAACTGCTTAAATATTTCTTGCTGCTACTAATATTTTAATATTTTAATATTTTAATATTTTAATATTCGATTAACATATTTGCGAATACAATCAATCATATTTGCCTTGCTAGCTCAGATCGGTAGAGCATCAGACTTTTAATCTGAGGGTCGTGGGTTCAAGTCCCACGCAGGGCTTGATTGTTTGTATTATGTAAATGCGGGTTATTGAATAATATTTTTTGTATGAAATATTATTCAAATACTTTTTACCTTTTTGTATATGGTATGACGTATTAACTATATCGATGCGGTTTATTTAAAGCACGTTTACGGCGTAGAGTATTTGCTCTTTTGCGACGTTCATTTCGTGCCTGATGGCGACGAGTATGATGTTGTGCCCGATGACGACGAGTATTGTAATTCTTATTTATTGCGTTAGATTGTTGTTTCGTCGCGTCGTTCTCATCATTCATCGAAGTTCCTTGAAGCGTATTGCCCATAATGTATAGATATTATATAGATTATATTATGTATGATATGTGAAAAGTTTTCTAATTTTTTCTATATTCTCTAAATTAAAAAATAAGAAAAGGTATTTATGAAAAAAATTGATTTAGAGATTTATTAATAAGATAATGTAAATCAAGACAACAAACAAGAAGAATGAGTTCAACTACTTCCACCCAATCTGCTGAAACCATGGTCGCAAACGGACTGACAATGAATATCAAGGATGTTGATATTGGCGCACCCAAGTTAAATAAGTCAGGCGGCAAGTCTGCTAACATAATATATACACCAACCAAGAAAGCACTCTACATTAATTTAGAAGTGCCGATGTTGACTTGGGGCGCAACTATGTTTAAGGATACGCAAAGTGGTAAGGAAACATATGATATGGCAATTCAGTTCCCCCGCAAGGATTATAGTTCACCCGAAACCGAAAAGTTACTCGCCAACTTTCAGGCACTTGAAAAGAAAATCAAGGCAGACGCAGTGACCAACTCAATGGCGTGGTTTAATAAGAAGACCATGACACCAGAAGTAGTTGAAGCATTGTGGACGCCGATGTTAAAGTACCCCAAGGACCAAGAATCGGGTGAACCTGATGTTACTAAAGCACCGACTTTAAAGGTAAAGTTGCCGGTGTATGACGGTAAGTTTCAGTGCGAAATATATGACCCCGCCGGTAATATGTTGTATCCCAGTAAGTTCGACGAATCGACACCCGTTGACCTTATTCCCAAGGGCGTAAATATTATCGCAATTGTACAATGCGGTGGTCTTTGGTTCGCCAACGGTAAGTTCGGATGTACTTGGCGGTTATTTCAAACTGTCGTTCAACCCAAACCGTCAATGAAGGGTCGTTGTCTTATTGCGACAACACCAGCGGCAGCGGCGGCAGCGGCATCTTCACCGCTAAGAAGTGCGTCTGTGGCGAACACATCATACGCGCAAGGCGGCGGCGGCGGCGGCGGCGAGGATGATGACAACGGAATGGCAGTCGTCGATAGCGATGAAGAAGAAGATGAAGCACAGCAGCAGCAGCAGCAACCGGTTGTCGCCGCTGCCAAGTCCAAGACACCAGAACCTGAACCAGTTGTTGTGGCAGCAGTAGAACAAGAAGCAGTTACTACGGCGCAACAAGTACAAGTCCAATTGCCAACACCAAAGAAAAAGGTTGTGACACGTAAAGCGTAAGTATAAAAAATATATAAAATATATAAATATATAAAAATAAAAAAAATATAAAAAATATTTATTGTTTAATCGTTTATACAAATAAACAATATTAGCCTTGTTAGCTCAGTCGGTAGAGCATCTGCCTTTTAAGCATAGGGTCGAGGGTTCAATCCCCTCACAGGGCGTCCTTTGTTTATTTTTATTTTAAGTTTAACCAAATATATTATTATATGAAGTAATAATATATTTTTTTTTATGAATCGAGAACTACAAATCCGCGATGTCTCGTTAATGAAAACAATATGTGCGCAATGTAATGAAGATTTTACTTGCCATTCTTTTAATTTTGTCGGTGATACTTTAGAAGGCGGGGCAATTTTTTATACGAAAATTACAAACGCAAGTAAATACGATGATACGAAAGGCATAACCGAACATTTTAAAAACTATTTGAATTATATGAATCCAGTAAAATGGTCTTGGATTATTGATTTTGAAGGGTTCTCTTTAAAGCATACACTAGGAGTGAATACCGGCATCCAATTATCAAAACTCATAAATACATATGGAAAATTACATCAATTGATTATGATTAACACAAACTTGTTTGTGGACCAAATGCTAACAATGATAAAATTCGTGCTGGATAAAAAATACCATCAATGTATTCAAACCATTCATTCTAGAGTAAACTTGTTACATAAGTTTCAAGAATGGTTGCCAATAAATGAACAAAGTTTACATAGTTTACATTTATTAGTGTAGTACTCGGTCGTTCTATTCGTCGTCTTCGTCGTCTGCTGCGTTAAATTGTATTATGTTCGTGTATTTTATACGTCAGAAATAAAATATAGTTTTCGACGTGATAAATGGGACGATAATTATTGTTATAATATTGTAAAAAGGTATAGGTTCTTATTAAAATTTCTGGGATAGAGTTGGATTTAATTCTACCGAGTTTAATTAATTTTTCTAAAATAAACCAGACGCATTCCGTTACATCCATATTATAAATAAAAATATCATATAAATGATCCCGAATATTCGCAAAATCAAGTTCTTTTATATTTAATATCGAGTCGATTAATTTATTACAGATAATTTCGTTCGGGTACATCAATTGTGTCACATCGGCATGAATGTTTTTAATATTAGTAATGTCGTTCAGTTTAACATCCGGCGGTAATTTTGTTTTTAAACAACGGTTATATGCGTTTTTGGATGGACGCGGTACTTTAATTATTTGACAGCATTCTGTTATATTGTCCGGAATAAAACTTAATTCTTCTGTTATTAATATAAATTTTAATTCGATATTACTGTTGTGTATCGTTTGCATATAACTGTAAAATATATCAAGCAATTCGCTATGAATATGATGAAAATATTTACATACAATAATGCCGGACTTTTCTGTTTTTGCCAAAATAATATCGACAATCTGATTATATACTTCATTCCATAATATTTTCGAATGACATCCAATCAAAGACATATCAATCTCATAATGAATGTCGCTTATTTTAAAAAAATATATATTTTTATTATAGGTCACGCTTAATTTTTTTTCATATTTTAATTCCGATGGACTATAGCGTTTAATGAGTGATAACATTTGCGTGTATTTTCCGACACCGCTCGGTCCATAGAAGATAACATTTTTAAAATCATTTATTTTTGTTGGGAGTTTATCGTATAATTTATTTAAGGCAGGATGTAGTGTCACTTTATTCGACGTATTAATATAATCTTCAAAATGTGTTTCATAAAATTTCATCTTAGTATGTGGTATATTTAAATTAATAAAATGTCTTTATTTATAAATAATATAATAACAATTTCGAGTAAGTTATTATTATATAGAATGAATGATAATATTCTCGACAATACTATTCTCGACAATACTATTCTCGACAATACTATTCTCGACAATACTATTCTCGACAATACTATTCAGTGTTTTTTATTATATCGAGATTCGCACCCAAATCTATCCCAATGCTGGATTGAATACCTAGCACTGAAAAAAAGGAACTACGGCAGTAATGTTGCTGCGATATGTAATCAAGCGGCAAACGTTTTATCCTATTTACACGACGGAAAATCAGACCTAACCAAAGCAGATATTGTGCGTTTAATTCTATATAAGCATACCTTTTATCATACCTTGTAGCATCGCACATCACGCATATAGTATTTTGCGCATTTCGCGCATATCATTAAACCATATAAGATTACTTAAAAACATTGAGATATAAAATATAACTTATACACTTTATAGGATGTATATTGTCATTAATAGTACCGAATTTAATATTAATCACGTTTTTTTCCAACCCAAAGTGAAAAACACTATTATGGTGAATAGTGACTTTATGCGTATTGTATATTCAAATGCCTTGTGTGTTATCAATGGCATTTTTATACATTTTAAACTAAATATCGTTAATATTGATAAATCATTCAACAAATATAAATGTAAAATAGATAACAATGAAAACGAAAGTATTTTAAAGATTTGTGAAATTGAAAAAAGTATCTTGTCTCGAATTAATATTGTAGATAAAATGCCCGTATACCGTATTGCCGACCAATTAAATAATGGATTCTTGAAAATATTTAATGACAACACGACGACCACCGAAAATAACGAGTTTATTCTGAAAATATACGGCATATGGGAAAATGAATGTGATTATGGGTTGACTTACAAGTTTATCAAGGTGTAAGTTTATTAACCATCCGTTGAAAAAAACTCTAATATAATTGTCATCATACCAACCACAATCAAGTTAATGGTCGAGACGAAATAGGTCGCAAAAGAGAGACGCGTCTGTGACTGCGCTTTGTCTTCACTCGTTTGATCTGTACTGATGTAGGTTTTTAAATACATAAATAATGCAATCAACTGAAAAATACATAATACGGAATTAACCAAGGTTAGTTGATAATATTCATTTGCCACTTGCCCTTTATTAATCCGTGTGAAATAGGTTATGTTTAAACTCATAATCCACACAATCATACCGATGGTAATCATCGATGGCGCAGAACTTTGTAAAAACGATTTAATAAAATTAAACACTTTGGTTAAACTCATTTCGCCTTGCGCATTAAACTGCCCGATTTCATTGGCGGCGCCCAATTTGTTATAGACCGCATAATTAACAAACAATATTGTCGTCACGGCAATTAATACTACCCCATAACCCCATATCGTAGAGTTTGCTCTGCCATAACTACCATCTGCCGATACCGTATTACCAAAAAACATTTTAATACACATTCCAATAATTGAAAAGAATAACATATTATTAATGATATAATCGAGTTCCATAATTCTATATAAATGTGTTATAAAATAATAATGTTATATTTAATGTTATTATTTAAACTTTATTATATAATACTTTTATATATGAATCGCACGACTGATAATAGATTAGGTAGTTCTAAACCATTAATCCCTCGTGAACAAAATTATATTTTAGACCGAAAACTTGTAACGGTTCATTCCGAAGATCGCGATATCACCAAGTGGCCATCGCCAAGTTCTTTTGAAATTATATTACCCGAAACGTTATTAAACGTACAGTCTATCCGATTAATACAAGCAACGATGCCCGGTAAGTTTTTTACCTTTAGTGATGATTATCAAAACACTAAACTACAATTGACCATGTCAAACGATCCGTCGAATGTACACGAAATAAAAATACAAAAGGGTTATTATAGTCCAGCAGAACTCACACTAGAACTCACGGCAAGAATTAATCGGGCAATTGGATCAGACCAGAGTTTTAATGTATTTTATGATAATGTCGCGCAAAAGTTTTGGTTTGGGCATACTGATTTATCGTTCAATTTACTATGCTGTAACGAAATAAGTTATGATTTTAGTAACTGCGAGCAACAACAACAACAACAACCCTTGGTATGGAATAATCATTCAAATTGGGGTTTACCTTATTATTTAGGATTTCAGAAAAAATGTTATACCTCTAATGTAGATTTAAGCGGCATCGAATTTGATTATGTCTACCCAACCAATAACAATATACCCAACAATTTAAAAATTAAATATTACGTCGAAGCACCTTTTTCATTTAATATCGGCGGTGATACGTGTATGTATATGGAAATTGACAAATACAATACATATGATGAACTCTACCCCTATAATCAAAGTTCTCGCCAAATGTACGATAATAATGCCTATAACGGCAAAACCAATTCAGCATTTGCTAAAATCCCGATTAAAAGTCATACGGAAAACAGTTATGACTCGCGCACTTTTTATTTACATAATTTAGCACATTATGACCCGCCGATTGAAAGAATGACCCGTTTAAAATTTAAGTTTCGTTTTCACGACGGCAGACTCGTGAATTTTCAGAATTATCCTTTTGATTTTACACTCGAATTTAATTCTTTACGTAATGAAATGGGCAAACAATATAATGTCCGTATCCCTGCCACCTATATACTGTAATCGTATTTTATTATAGATTATAATTATAGATTAAGAGTTAAACATTACATATATATTATACATATATATTTTTATATATATGTATTTATCATTAACCACACGACCCGAACGACTAAGTTCGTCGCATTTTGAAAAAGTATTTAACTCGCTTAAAAATCAAACAATGCCTTTTGAAAAATTAATAATTAATCTATCAATTAAAGAGTTCACTTATGATATTCCCTTTTATTTGCGTGACGATAAAACGGTTATTTTACACGAAACTGAAATATGTGGTCCATGTACGAAATTATTAGGCAGCATTGATATTATTCCAATGGATGCGATTGTTATTGTATTAGACGATGATATTGTAATGCGACCAAACTTTATTCAGTCTTTATACGCCTCTTATTTAATTCATCCAAATAAGGTGACGAGTCATTTTATTAATACAAGAGAAAACTTTACTGAGATTGCTGGGTTTGGCGGTTATATTTTTAATAGTAATCTATTAAAAAACATAACGCAATTCTATAATTCAATGCCACCGTCTTGTATAAAAATCGACGACACGTGGATATCGTGGTATATTAAAAAATTAAATATAGATGTAAGTCAGACTATCGAAAAAGATCCGTGGAATAATGTATTAGATATACCAAATACAAATCCTCACCCAGACTGGTATGAATTATGTAAAAATACAAATAGAAACGAATTAATCGCAGAAGCATTACGAGTGCTGTTATAAAAAAAAACTATTTTTTGTAAAATCGATAGTTTAATTAAAAAAAGGGAGGATAACGAAAAAAATTGAATTACTTTTCTACTAATAAAAAAATAATAACCCCAAATCAACGACCAGCAGCAACGATAACGAAAAAAAACTTTAAACGACTACACTAGCGATATGGCGTCCTCCTCCTCTGCTGCCGCTGCTAGCAGCGCGACAGAAAGTAACGAGTGCGCAGTATGTTATGAAGTGTACAACTCCGGAAACCGAAGTAAAGTTCCGTGCGAGTATGAGGGTGCGTGTAACTTTAATGCCTGTAAAAAATGTATACGGGTGTTTTTGTTAGGCACTACCAACGATCCATGCTGTATGCTCTGTAATAAGGCATGGAGCGACAAGTTTTTGGTAAGGCATTTGAATGCCTCCTTTGTGCGTGTGGAGTATCGCACGCACCGTAAAGAATTACTCACACAGCAGCAGATTAGTCGGTTGCCAGCAACAATGGCCGCCGCCGAATCATATAAACAGGTAAAAGCGCTCGAAGGAACCATAAAAGAATTATGGGTTCAGTATCACGTGGCGAATAAAGAGACCAGAACCCTAGATAAGGTTCATCGCCAAGCACTCTTCGCGCATCGTCAAGCGTTATCCACTGTGGATTTGGCACAGACCAACGCTTTGAAAAAAAAAACCGAGCAAGAATGGCGTGCGGCACGCGATGTTGATAACGAAATCGAGCGTAATATTCGTAAACTCGAACAAGATATCCGCATTATTAAAAATGGCGGCGATGTCGCCGGTATGGAGGCGGTAAACGCGAGAGAAGTGCGGGCGTTTATTATGCCGTGCTCGAACAGCGACTGCCGTGGATTTCTCTCGACGCAGTACAAGTGCGGGATTTGCGACCAGTACACCTGCGCTAAATGTTTTGAGTTTGTAGGCGCGAACAGTCCTAGAGAGGAAGGATGCGGTCACGCGTGTAAACCCGAGAACATAGAAAGCGCTGACCTTATCCGTAAACAGACAAAACCGTGTCCGTGCTGTGGCACACGCATCAGTAAGATTGATGGATGCGACCAGATGTGGTGTACACAATGTTTTAAGGCATTTAGTTGGAATACGGGTAAGATTGTGACAGGTGTCATTCATAACCCGCACTTTTACCAGTATCAGCGCGAGCACGGTGGTGGTGTTGCCCCTCCGCGTAACCCCGGCGATGTATTGTGTGGGGGGTTGCCTACACTAGACGAGGTACGGCGTGTAATCCGCGACAAAGTCCATCCTGCGGCCGATGTTGTAAAAGCGATAATGGACATCCATCGTCTCCAGAATCACCTTACCGAGACCTACATTAACACTCTACGTCGTCGTATCAACTTGGACCAAGATTTCGAGGAGGAGCGCGTATTGTATATCGTAAACGAAATTACGCGTGAACAGTTGGCAACACGTGTCATGCGCAAAGACATTGCCCGTAAAAAAAATACCGCGTTGATCTACGTATGCGAACTATTTACGACGGTTGCAATGGATATGTTTCGCACTATCATGACGAGTGTAGAAACCGGAGTGTCTTTTATACAGGAGGTAAATAAACTATGTCTCGAGTATGACACCTTGCGCCAGTACTGTAACGATCAGTTTAAAGAGGTCAGCATTACGTACGGCGTGTGTGTGCCCTCTATAAATGCGGAGTGGGTGTTTTCTACGAGTAAGTTTAATGCGAAAGGCGACACGGACAAATATATCGAGCGCCGCGAAGAAAATAAGAAAAAGCGCGACGCGGTGGATGCACAACTGCGCGAGGAGTCGATGGCGACGGCGACCGTGCACCGCCTTGAATATGTACGCGCTGCACTTGCGCGGCGGCAACCGCAACCGCAACCGCAACCTGTCTTGTAAAATAAAAAATAAAAAAAATATAATTTAAAAAAGTGTAAAAATAAAAAAAATATAATTTAAAAAAGTGTAAAAAATAAAAAAAATATAATTTAAAAAAGTGTAAAAAATAAAAAAAAAAGTAAATTGGTAAGGTTTACTTTTTTTTACGTTTTTTTATACTAAGCGGCAATCTTATATTTATCTTTAAACCACGATTTGAATATCTCTACATCGCAAGTCATATAATCCGTGCTAGTGCCAGTGCCAGTGCCAGTGCCCGCAAACCCTTCGAGTTTTAAAAATCGCGGTTTCCGCATTTTACTTGTTTTGTAAAAAATATAATCTCCGTATTGCCCTTTACGGATAGAAACATTGTCGCTTATGATACGGCGGGTGGTACAGGGTTTTGGTATGTCGGACTCGTCACCGCCGTCGCCTGCTGCTGCTGTTGCTCCTGCTGCTGTCTCATTATCATTATCATACAACACTTCTATCACATCATCTATTTCAATCTCTCCAATTTTCTTTTTTAAATGTAATGAGTGGAGAGAATGATTCGTATTATTCCATTCAAGGTACATGCCATACTTCCCGCTTTTAATATATACTGGTTTATCTTTATACATACCTAGATGTCCGTTTTCTGCATGTTCTGATTCACTCGCCAGCACTTGATCGAGTGTATATTCGCCTCGCCGTAATTTATTTATATCAATATTTTTTTTAACCGGTTTAAACACGACTTTTGGTGCGTACGCTTTTGTTTTTTTTGTAGCGGCGGCAGCAGCACCTGTCATAGCACCCGCAGATGTTATTTCGCATTTAATTACGGGTCCATACTTCCCAATCATATAAGTATGCTCCGCATCAATTCGTATCGTTTCTTTTCCTCTTTCCAAAATTAATTCAGAGAGATTTTCTATTTCAATATAACATTTACGACAAACCTCGTGCCATATTTTTTCTCGCTTTGCTACTAAATCCAATTCATCTTCCATTTCTTTCGTATAGGTATACTGGAACAATTTATCAAAATATTTTAATAAAAACTCGATACACAAGATGCCGAGCGGTTGTATAACCAATTTCCCTTTTTCATTACCAAACGTCCGTTCGGTTTCTGTGGCGGTAATTTTATCTTTTTCCAGAACTAAATCTACACATTTCAATAAGTTGCCGTCGATATTTTCTTTTTTCACATATTTTCGTTCTTGTATTTTTTCAACGAGCGATGAAAACGTCGACGGGCGTCCAATGCCCCGCAATTCCATTTCTTTTACTAAACTCGCTTCAGTATAATGGGATTTCAGTTCCTTGACGTGAACTTCTGCTTTTATTTTTTTAGCAGAAATTGGCACCAGCGGTTTTACGAGTTGTAGGAAATGATAGTCGGCAGTTTTGTTATTGGTCTTGTCAGTATTGGTCTTGTCAGTATTGGTCTTGTCAGTATTGGTCTTGGCAGTATTGGTCTTGTCAGTGCTGCTGTACATCTGCTGCTGCTGCCAGCCCATAAAAATCACTTGTTCCGCCGCATAGCGATACTCCCGTTCTTGCGGGGCGGTAATACTTGCGGATAAGACCGAGACGGTCGCATCACTCATACAACTTTCAAGTGTTCGACGGCGTATAATACTGTAGACCCGCCGGTCTTTTGTAGTGAAATTCGCATTTTCTTCGATAGTTTCGCACGTAATTTTCGTAGGGCGGATTGCCTCGTGTGCGCTTTCTTTGTCTTGGACCGCAGTGCCATTGCCATTGCCATTGCCATTGCCATTGCTGCCGGTGCTGCCGGTGCTGCTAGCGCGGACATATTCTTTGCCGTACATCTGAGTTATATAGGTCTGGACCTGCGACATAAACTCGGCGCTATACGTCGTGCCGTCAGTCCGCGGATACGTAATGTACCCGCCTTCATACAAGGTCTGACAAATTCGCATCGTTTCGTTCGGCGACAGATGTAATTCACTACTGCTCGTCTGCTGTAAACTGCTCGTCGAAAACGGCATAGGGGCAGTTTTAACGACACTACGTACCGTCGGCGTATTGAACATATGCGAAAACCCGACACTTTCTTGTAAAAATGCTCGGACGCAATTTTCATCTGCTGCCTCGTGATTTAAAATAAACGGTAGATTTTGGGCAGTAAAATAACCGGTGATTTTATAATACGGACGTCCAGGTGCTTTATCCATATCTTGCTGATTTTCGTAGATGAGTCGTAACACGGGCGATTGACACCGACCGGCCGAAATGCCGTCTTTCACATGCTTCCACAAAAGCGGCGACAATTTGTATCCAACGAGAATATCTAACACTTGGCGAGCCAGTTGCGCATTTACGATATCCATTTTCACGTGCGTCGGATTTTCAATCGCGCGCTGTATTGCCATTTCAGTGATTTCGTGAAAAATAATACGTTTGGTCGTTTCTACCGGTAATTTAAATAATTGGCAGATATGCCACGCAATCGCTTCACCTTCGCGGTCATCATCTGTCGCTAATATGATTTCATCTGCGTTTAATATTGCTTTTTGAATCGCGTGAACGCGTTCTTTTTTACTATCCGCAATGATAAACGTCGGCGAAAAATTATGGTGGATATCAATTGCCGCAATCCCGCCTGCCAATTCTCTTATATGTCCATAACTGGCAATACATTTAAACGTAGACCTTTTTTTATCGTACGTGTTTAAATAGTGTTCAATTTTCGCGCATTTTGCCGGCGACTCGACAATGACCAACGTATTTTTATATACCGCAGTTGTCATCTGTTAATATATATATTATACTATATACATATTAACCTATTAAGTTGTTTTGTTTTCTTGTGATGACTTATATTCGGCCCACGTAATTTTCTTCTCTTTAGGTTTAGACACGACGGTTTTTTTACCCGTTTTTTTATCTAATCTCTCCGCGACAGTCAACGCACTATCAATATAGAGTTCTTTTAATAATTTGCCGACTTCAAATGCGCCAGTATGCTGGTCTAATTTTCCATCCTCGATTTGTTTTAAGATATTTAATAAATTCGCAAGAATCGTTAAATTGAGTTCATCCTTTTTAACCTTGTTAAAAATATCGGTATAATGATTAAATAGAAAACTACATTGCGAAACACACATTACATCAAATTGTGTCGGACTTGATTTGGCTAACCGACTATATTTATTCTTTAATTCTAATAAACGTTTTACATCATCCCCGATTAAAGAACTGTGTTTTTTCGCACGAATTTCGTCCGTACAATCTTTGACATTATTTGCGTCAATCATTTTATGTAAGTTGAGTTTTTCGAGATTATTCATCTATTTATAATATACAATTATAATCTTTATATAATCTTTTAATTTATTATTTTATTTCATTATAATATATGCCAAAACACACCAAAGGAAAAAGCATTCGAAAAAGACACACCTCCCGTCTGCGCCACCGGCGTAACAAATCGCTGCGATTAAAGAGCGACAAGTCGCGAGCACGAACTTTGCGAATGCGTCTCCGGCGAAAGAAAAATACCCGCCGCAAACTTTTACGTGGTGGTGCTGCTGCTGCTGTAGCACAGAATGCGTCTGCGGTAAAGGCACCTGCCGCCGCCACCGCCACCTCACCTGCCGCCGCATCAGCAACCGCCGCCACCGCACGAACGACTGGATTTAATTTGCCACCAGTTACTACTGCGGGTTATACCGATCCAGTACAGACATTGCTGGCGAGTCGAACACAGCAAGCAGTGGTTGGACAAATGTTATCTGGCGGTGGTGACGGTAGTTTGCCTGTACTGGCGCCAGCGCCAATCGTGACGGTGCCACAATTCCCCGGCACAGTGAATAACGGCGCAAATAGTTCTTTGGTAAACATTGCGAAATTATATGATCTCACCAAAGCAAACAGTGTTCATGATGCTGATGTGGCAAAATGGAAGGATATTCCTCCCGCTATGAAAATAACCTCAGCGAAGTAATAAGATTATTACATTTTTGATTTGAAATATATTATTCGAGAGATTTAATAATAAATAATCACTATATAGTTTAATATGAAATCATCTGATTTAACTTCATCCATATTAATTGTATTAATATTTATCTCATTATATCTATTTAATTTTCTTGTTATTGGGATTCAGCAAATTAAGGATAATTGGCCAATGTATCGCTGTAACCCGATGGTTATGCCGTTTGCCAACATTTTTGGATATGATGCTGAAGAAAACTTTGCTTACTGTATTAAGACGTCACAATCTTCCTTTATGGGCAGTTTTATGAAACCTTTAAGTGCGAATATCGATGCTATTGGAAGCGTGGCAACCGAACTCACCACTAATATTGCCGACGCAAGGTCTTTTCTTGGAGATTTTCGTGGTTCAGTCGGTTCCATTTTTGGAAACGTATTTGGTGCTTTTTTTTCTATTATTGTTGAAGTACAGAAAATATTAGTAAATATGAAACATATGATGGGTAAATTATTAGCAACAATGGTAACAATGTTACATTTAATAAGTGGGTCTATTATGACAATGGAAAGTGCTTGGAATGGGTTACCCGGAGGATTAGTTAGAGCATTATGTTTTCATCCGGAAACGCAAGTAGAATTAAAAAATGGAGAGATTTATGCTATGAAAGATATTCCCTTAAATAGCGTGCTTAAAAACGGGACACAAGTTTATGCGGTTATGCAAATTAGTAATTTAGACGAAAAAGGTAATTATGTTGAAGAAATGTATAGGGTTCCACGAGGAGATAGTATTAATAAACAAGATATTAAGGATAAACCAAACGTAGAACCAAACGTAGAACCCGACGTAGAACCGGATACAGATACAGATATTATCGTGTCAGGTAGTCATTTAGTCTATGACGCCACCATTAAACAATTTGTTCACACAAAAGATTTATCCGAAAGTAGGTTGAGTGATATGAATTGTAAAACATTAGCGTGTTTAATAACATCAGATCATACCATACCTATTGGAAAATGGATCTTTCACGATTGGGAAGACAATAATGGTTCTGCCTCAAAACCCGTTAGCAGTAAATAAACAAATAAACAAATAAGCGTATATGATATAATCAATTTGATTATTCCTTTCATTTTACTATATATAGTATTTATAAGTATACTATATATGGACCCCGAATCTTTATCAAATAATATCAATAAATTATATTCAAATGCCACTTTTATGGACAAGTACGGCACCGATGTATGGTTTTCACTTGTTATTTTTGCTATCTTTTTTATAATAACGATGTACTTCACTGTTATTAATAATTTAGAAGTATTACAACCGCAATGGGAACATATTAAATGTAACCCGAAATATTTACCTTTTGCCGGACTTATAAATAAACCCATTGATGGAAATTATTTTAATGCGACGTCTGATACATTTAACGAATGTGCCTATAAATCCTTAGGTTATTTGACCGAAATGATGTTTAAACCGTTTTATTTTATGATAAATTCTATCACCCTTATATTTGAAAGCACCGTTATTTCTGCTAACGAGTTACGCGAATTATTAAATCAAGTGCGTAAAGCATTTAGTAAAGTTATTAATGAGGTCTTTGGAGGTATCTTTAGTTTTATACTAGGGATTAATGGTATTTTTATTAAAATTAAAGATGCTTTAAACAAAATAAACGGCGTGTTGGCTACTGCGCTTTATACCTTTATTGGTTCTTATTATACAATGCAATCCTTGTTTCAATTTATTATTGATATGTTGGTTCAAATATTATGGTATATCGCCGCATCGATAATTGTTATGTATATTATTTTCTATTTACCGTTTGGTTTGGGAGCATGGATTGGTGGTTTATTATTTCCTACTGTAGGGGTAATGACTATTGTAACCGCTATGGTTGTTGCCATTTTGTTAATACTCGAAAAAGTATTGGATGTTCATCCCAGCACCGGACTACCAAACGTACCGACGTGTTTTATCGGCGATACACCAATTGAACTTTACCAGAAAACCAATAACAACAAAAATATTATTAAAAAAATAAGTGAAATAAACGTAGGGGATAGATTAAAAAATGGCGCAGTAGTTACAAGTATGCTAAAATGTTCAGCACACGAACAACATATGTACAAATTACATAATGTTTTTGTTACCGGCGAACATCGAGTATTTCATCCAACACCAAAATGGATTAAAGTGAAAAATCATCCCGATAGCATCTATTTACCTGATTTTAAACCTGATGTTGTATATTGTTTAAATACGACGCATAAAGAGTTTATAATAAACGAGACTATTTTTTCGGATTGGGACGATATTGATGACGAAGTTATTGCCGCTTTAAATAAAAATTGTGTAGAAAAAGGGTATTTGTCAAAGGGATTTACATATGAAGAAATACATACAAAACTTGATAGTGGATTCACGTGGGATACATTTGTTCGATTGAAAAATGGCGAAAATGTAGAGATAACAAATATTAAATTAAATGATGTATTATTTAATAATGAAAATGACAAGAAATGTGTCGTATTAGGTATTATAAAAATTGCCGCACACGATATGAAATTATATCAATTTAACTTTAATAATAAATTGATTTGTGGTAGTAAAAATATTCACGTGAACGATCCAGAACTTGGATTAATAAACGCAATGACTTTACCTGAAGGCGAGGATGTCTTATTAATTGGAAAAGAACAATACATTTATCATCTTTTAACCAGTACCGGCACATTTTATGCAAACAATATTAAATTAAATGACTATAATTTCGGTATTGACACGTATTTAGAATAATATCATATTGACCGTTATTAATAAAATACATTATATTTATGATTATTTTATATAGATATAAATTATAAATGAGTTTCACCGATTTAGATATGGAAAATATAACAACTATTCATTCATTCACTGATTTATTAAATTACAAAATTTCAATTAAGTTTATAATATTCACTTTAAGTATTTTCGGTATATTTTTAGTTATTGTATTGGCATTAATCATTGATGATAAAACAAAAATCAAAGATTATTTATTGAATATGTACGATTATGTTATACATAATAAAAGAACGCCAAATCAATCAACAACAAATAATTTTGATGATAAAAAAAAAAA